>Ga0307373_10000558_pt1 | contig 71781 bp, 74 predicted proteins | sample OX2MG_FD_202534 | JGI IMG/M metagenome (GOLD analysis project Ga0307373, IMG submission 202534) | Soil microbial communities from Risofladan, Vaasa, Finland - OX-2 | ecosystem: Environmental > Terrestrial > Soil > Coastal area > Acid sulfate soil | place: Finland: Risofladan, Vaasa | collected... | reverse complement strand
CCGTGGGGCTGACGCCGGTGACCGTAGGCACCGCGTCATAGGTGAAGTCGTCGGCTGATGAGGTGGCGCTCGTCCCACCTGGGGTGGTCACGGTGACATTGACTGTGCCCGCCGATTCCGCCGGGGATGTCGCCGTGCACGACGTCGTCGAGGCGCAGTTGACCGTCGAACTCGCCGTCAAACCGAAGTCGACCGTCGTCGCACCGGCTCCAGTAAGGAAATTGGTGCCGGTGACGTTCACCGTGGTGCCCCCGCCGGCCGGGCCCGCCGTGGGGCTGATGGCGGTGACCGTAGGCACCGCGTCATAGGTGAAGTCGTCGGCTGAAGAGCTGGCGCTCTTCCCACCTGGGGTGGTGACTGTGACGTGGACCGTGCTCGCCGCTTCTGCCGGGGAGGTCGCCGTGCACGACGTCGTCGAGGCGCAGTTGACCGTCGAACTCGCCGTCAAACCGAAGTCGACCGTCGTCGCACCGGCTCCAGTAAGGAAATTAGTGCCGGTGACGGTCACCGTCGTGCCCCCGCCGGTCGGGCCCGCGGTGGGGCTGATCGCACTCACGGTGGGCATCGCGTCATACGTGAATTCGTCTGCCGGAGACGTGGGACTGGTCCCACCCGTGGTGGTGACGGTGATGTGGACCGTGCCCGCCGCCTCCGCCGGGGACGTCGCCGTGCACGACGTCGTCGAGGTGCAACTGGGATGCGAAGCCAGCGTCGACCCGAAGTCGACCGTCTGGCCGATTTGGAACCCTGTCCCGGTGATGGTCACCGAGGTGCCCCCAGAGGTCGGTCCAACCGCGGGGCTTACGGAACTGATTGAGGCTGGGCCATAGGTGAAGTCGTCGGCCGGAGACGTCGCACTGGTCCCACCAGCGGTGGCCACTGTCACGTCGACTAATCCCGGCGAGCCAGCCGGGGAGATCACGGTGATAGTGGTGGTCCCGGTGACCTGAACGCTGGTTCCTGGATTCGCTCCGAAGTTCACTGTCGAGTCCAGCGCTATGAAATTCGTCCCCGTGATGGTCACAGTGGTGCCCCCAGCGGTCGGACCCGCGGTGGGGCTAACGGCGGTGACCGTCGGTTGACCGGGTGCTGAACTCGCCGGCGAGCCCAGCAGGAAGAGAACGGCGCAGCCAGCCGTGCCACCCAACGCCAGCGCCGCCACACCCAGGCGACGGGCACGTAAGCTCAAGGTGCCAGCTTCGTGGTCACGTGACATCGGTTCCCCTCCCAATCGCCCGGGTAACTCCCAACGAAATGCGGCACTTGGTCGCGCCGGTCGCGCCCCTTGAGGTGTTGGGCCATCTCGCCTCGGCCATGACGATCCTAACGGGCGTTTAGTCAGGTCGTCAAAGGTTCAGACCCTATTGCAGTTCAGGCGTGCCTTCCGCGTGTCGATCCTGAAAACGGGTGCAGAATTCCCAGTCCAATCAATTGGGGCGATCCCGGGGACTCAGAATGGATCGAGCCGCTGCTGGCGGCGACCCGACCGAGAGCTGAGTCCCCATTTGGCCCGGATCCCGCTGATCACGATGGTCCTCGACTTCGAATTGGGAAATTTCATGCTCCCTGGGCTCAAGGCCACCAGACGCCGACGTTCTGCACGGTAGATGCTTCGGTACGGTCATCACATATACATGCCGCAAGGATCCGGTCCTCTCAATGAGGTGTGGAGAGCGTCATCAAGCCATCGCGTCCCACAGCATGGGTCTCACTGGACTTGTGTCCGCCGGAGGCACGTGAGCAATACCCTCTGAGTCCAGCAACTCCAATTCATGGGGACCGGAAATTACTGGAAACGGGTGCCCCGGCGGCAAGCCTGCTGAGAGTGGGGTCCGGTCATGCACCGATCCCGCTGGACCCTCCCGATTGCGGGACCAATTCGACCACGTTGAGTTCCCGGTCGGTCAGCTTCTGGTATTCGCTCCAGCCCTTGTAGTGCTGGGCCAGGATCGGCCACATCACAGTCTTCTCGTCTTCGGTCAGGACACGCGCATCGGCCTGATGCTTGTGCCGGCCGGCCTGGACCTCCACCAGCGGCGTCGCCGTCAAGTTGAGCAACCAGGCGGGTGGCTGGGGGCGCCCGCCGTTCGAGCCGACGACGATGAATCTTTCCCCGTCGGGCATATAAAGCAGTGGAGTCGTCCGGCGTTGCCCGGACTTCCGTCCCACGGTCGTGAGCAGGAGCATCGGCCCCGCCGGGGACCGACTGCCGATGATGCCACGGGTCCATCGGTACACATGGACGTGGAGACGGTAGAAGCGGCGGCCGACCAGGCGATCGAAGCCGACGATGATTTTTGAGAGCACACCGGTCAGCGTAGATCGTCTGGATCGCTCATCGGGTGTCGAGCTTCTTCAGCCAGTAGACGGAGGTGGCGACCGCAACGAAGCCGATCTCCTCGTTCACCGCGATCATGTGGCGGTTGTCGCCCGCATTCCAGGTGCTGATGGTGCGCACCCCCGGATGAGCATTTTGGACCGCCGTGGCGTTGATCACCTTCATGGCCAGGCCCAGACCGTGACCGCGATGCTCGCGCAGCACCAGGGTGTCATGCTGCCATGCCGACTCTGGTGCGCCCAGCGGGACCTCCACCTCCGTGAAGGCGACCAGGTGGCCGCTGCCCTGATGCAACGCCGCCGTGGTGACTCTGGCCCGGTTCTGCGCCACCAGTCCCGCTTCAAGGTGACGTACCCGGTCCTCGTCCCACACTTCTTCCTCCAACTCCTGGTCTCCCAGGGGGATGTCGGTGGACATCCTGCGGCCCAACACACAGCGGTCGGCGACGAACCGGTCCGGCCAGCGATCGGCGAACGTGATCATGGTGTAGTCCGGACCTTTCGCCTTGGCCCGCGTCAAAAGGGCATCCGTCCGGCTGTGACTGAGCGGCAGGGACAGTTGACGGCGCACCATACGTTGTGCGGCGGAGAAACCGAGGCGGCGGGCGAAGGGGGCGGCAGCGTCGAAGTACCCGGGCCGGTCCGGCGACTCGTCCATGCCGCCCAGCTCGCGGCGACCCGCATCTGCAGCCATCCGCGCTGCGGCTTCCACAACGGCGGTGCCGACTCCCTGCCGGCGGAACCCGGGGAGCACCCCGACCTCCACGCGGGCCACGTGGTGGTTCTCCCGCCGGAACAACACGAAGTCAGCAATGCCCTGCACGGTGCCGTTGGTCCCCCGCGCCACGAGGCAGCAGTGCTCTTCGGGCCCGTCCTCGTCGAGGGCCTGAGCCAGCCGCTCCGCTCTCTGCCACCCCGGCCTGTCGGGCCACTTCAGCAGGTCCGTCGCGTGCAGGACAGTGAACCACTCGTCGAAGGCCGAACTGTCGTTCGGGTCGATCCGGACGATCTCGGTCATTGGGGACCGAGGGTCTTCTGCCAGAAGGTCCCCGATCCCACCACCTCAAAGCCGAGGAGGTCGTTCACCGCGATCATCGGCGCGTTCTCCTGGGCGTTCCCGGTGATGAGCCGGCGTGCCGTGGGCATGACGGTGGAGAGAAATGCCAGATTGTCCAGCTTTACCGCCAGGCCCAGTCGATGGCCCCTGTGCTCGGGCAGGACCAGGGTGGCCCATTGCCAGGCCTCTGTGGGTCGGGTCGCGGAGACCGCGATCTCGGAGAAGGCCACCAGACGGCCGCTCGCAACGTGCTGGGCCACCGCGGCGAGCTTGGTCAGTCCCTGGGCTTCGGCCAGTGCATCGGACTCCCCAATGCGGGCGGCGTCCCACTCCTCTTCCTCGTTGTGCGCGTCACCGGAGGGGGCATCGGTCGACATGCGACGCTCCAATTCGCAGCGATCCTCCCAATACTCTTCCGGCCACGGTGTTGTGAAGGTCAAGGTGCGATAGGCGCCGGCCTCGCGGGCCCCGTCCACCTCACGTTGCAGATTCGCGACACGGTCGGGGTCCACCGGCAACGCCAGGTGGCGCCGGTTGGCCAGCAGCGTCGCCGCGAAGCCTTGGCTGCGGGCAAAGGCATCCGAGGGATGTGACGCGGCCTGCCCGGTCGGCACCTCGAAGAAACCGTTGAGCACCGTGCGGTTCCCGTCCCGTGCCCGGCGGGACACGTCGTCGACCAGGACCGTCCCGATGCCTCGGCGCCGGTGGTCCGGGTGGACCCGGATGTCCACCTCGACAGAATGTCGATTGTCCCGCTGGGGCAAGCCGACAAGGGCGACCCCGACCATGGTGCCGTCCTCACTGGTGGCAGCCAGCAGATGGTGCTCATTGGCGCATCCCCGCTGCCGTGCCATGGCCCATACGTCACGCGCGTCCCAACCGGGAACATCGGGCCACAGCTGGAGGTCGGTCTGGCGCCACAACGCGAACCACTGGGCGAAACGGTCTTCGTCATCGGGGTCGATCCGTTGCACCTCCACCTTCTCACGATGCCACGCCGGGAGGCGTGCGGCGGCACGTCAGGTCAGCGCAGGACGGCTCCGAAATCCTCGGCGACTGCACTGATGCAGCGGGTGCGCATCTCCCCCACCTCCTCGTCGGTCAAGGTGCGCTCGGGCGAGCAGAAGCGCAAACGGTAGGCCAGGCTGCGCCGGCCGTCGGCAATCCCGCTGCCCCGGTAGACATCGAAGAGGTCCACCGACTCGAGCAGGTCCCCCCCGGCGGCGCGCAGAGCCTCGCCGACCACGTCAGCCGGGTGCCCGTCGTCGACCACCAGGGCCAGGTCGATGTCAGAAGAAGGAAAGCGGCTCACCGCCCCACCGGTGGCAGCCCGCCGGGGTACCGCCGACTCATCGAAGAGCAGGCCCAGGTCGACCTGGAGCCATCCGATGCGCCGGGGGGACGTGCCCGCACCCGACGGGTCGGTGATCCCGAAGGTGGTGGCTACCTTCGGGTCGATCTCCCCGACCGACCCGATGATCAGCGTGCCGCCGTCATCATGGTGCGCCACCAGGTGGGCCGAGCGGGTGGGGTGCAGCCCCGGCAATTCGGGTTCGTCGTCCCCCGGGGCCACCAGGCGCACGCGCCTTAGCCGGAAGGAGTCGGCCATGACGCGCCACGCGGCGACGGCACTCGTGGCGTCATCGTCGGGGAGGGCGAAGACGGCACAGAGGAGCTCACGCTCCCCGGGAAGCTCTGTGGTCTGGGCTCCCCCGGCGCCGCTGCGCTCGACCACCCGGGGTGCTCCCTCGTCGGGATGGGAGAACACCACGCCGACCTCGAAGAGACGAAGCGCAGGCTGGCGGCGTCCGGCGTTGTAGGCGACGGCGTCGAGAAGGCCGGGCATCAGCGAGCGGCGCAGCAGGGGTCTCTCCGCCACCAGGGGGTTGGACACGCGGACCGCCGGGCCGGTGAGCCCCACGTTGGCGTGCGCGTCCTCCGCCACGAAGGTGTCGGTCCAGCCTTCCGACACCCCGAGACCGCACAGGACATCCTTGACGAAACGGCGGGACCGTTGCAGCGAAGTGAGGTGACCGGGCTGCGGCCAGGTCGGCATGTGGCGGGGCACATTGGAATAGCCGAAGGTGCGGGCCACTTCCTCAATCACGTCGTCCACACCGAACGGCGCCGGCCGCACGTCGGGCCGGTTGGTGGGAACCGACACCGTGAGGTGCTCCTCACCCTCGTCGCCCCCGGGCCGGCAGGCGAACCCGATGGGCTGAAGGAGGCCGGCGATCTCCTCCCCGCTCAGGGCGACGCCGATCTGGCGGTGCAGGCGGGCGATCGGGAGGGTGATCTCGAATGGCTCGGGGACGTCCCCCCGAATATCGAGCATCCCGTCGGCCACGAGGAGGCCGGGAACGCTCTCACCCAGCAACTGGCAGAAGCGGTGCACCGCCCGGCCGATGCCCTGGGGATCACAGCCGCGCTCGAAGCGTGCCGAGGCCTCGGTGCGCAGCCCCAGGCGCTTGGAGGTCCGGGCGATGACCATGGGAGTGAAGTAGGCCGCCTCCAGCAGGACGTCGGTGGTGGCATCGGAGATCTCAGACGACGCGCCACCCATCACTCCGGCGATGCCGACCGGGGTGCCCTCCCCGTCGCAGATGAGGCAGTCCTCGCCGGAGTCGCCCAGGCCGCGCCCGGGGACGCCGACCGGGCGGCTGACCCCGTCGAGGGTCTCAATCGACTCCCCGCTGCGGGCCTGCCGGACGACCAATCCCGCCCCCGGCAGGCGGGCCAGATCGTAGGGGTGGGTCGGCTGGCCGAGCTCGAGCATGACGTAGTTGGAGGCGTCGACCACGTTGTTGATGGGACGCATGCCGGCCAGGGTGAGGCGACGGGCCAGCCAGCGGGGCGAGGGGCCGACCGTGACTCCGCTCAGCACCGACACGGTGAGGCGGGGGCACAGTTCGGGGGATTCGACGGCGGCGATGGCCACCTCGGCCACCGATCGGCCGCTGTCCGCCGGCGTCGGGGGCTCGGGCAGGGTGAAGGGGAGGTGGAGCCGTGCCGCCAGGTCACGGGCGATTCCCGCGATACACCAGGCGTCCGGTCGGTTTCCCTCCACCGTGATGTCGAACACGACGTCGGGCACCAGGCCCAGCGCCTCGGTGAGCGGGGTCCCCGGCGCGGCGGTGACGTCATCGCCCAGGACCAGGAGCCCGGCCCCGTCGTCAGAAAGGCCCAACTCGCGGCCTGAGCACAACATGCCGTTGGAGACCACACCCCGCATCTTGCGCCGGGCGATCTCGAAGCCGCCGGGGAGGACCGCACCCACGGGGGCCAGCGGGACCCGGTCCCCCGTCTGAAAGTTGAAGGCCCCGCACACGATTTCGAGCGGTCCACGGCCGGCGTCCACGACGACCCGGCGGACCCGGTCCGCCCCCTCAATGGCCGTGATGTCGGTGACCTGAGACACGACGACGTCCTCGAGCCCCTCGCCTATCCGCTCGACCTCCTCGACCACCAGCCCCAGGTCGTCGAGCGCGGTCACCAGGGCCGCTACCACATCGGGGAAGGGGGCGAAGTCACGGAGCCAGCTGAGCGGAGCGCGCACGGGACACTTTCTTCTTGAGGGGGCGGATTCAGAACTGCGAGAGGAAGCGGATGTCGTTTTCCAGGAAGGAGCGCAGGTCGGGGACCTCGTGGCGCATGAGCGCCAGCCGGTCGATGCCGAAGCCGAAGGCGAAGCCGGACCATTCCGCGGCATCGATGCCCACTGCGGTGAAGACGGCCGGGTCCACCATGCCGCAGCCACCCAATTCGACCCACCCCGTCTGCGAGCAGGTCCGGCACCCCTCGCCCCGGCAGATGGTGCAGGTGATCTCAAACTCCGCCGAGGGCTCGGTGAAGGGGAAGTAGGCCGGCCGCAGGCGCGACTGCATGCCGGGGCCGAAGTAGGCCTCCGTGAACCCTTGGATCGTCCCGGCCAGGTCACCGAAGGTGATGTCCCGATCGACCACCAGGCCCTCAATCTGGTTGAACACGGGCAGGTGACGCGCGTCGGGTGTGTCGAGCCGGAAGCACTTGCCGGGCATGACGGCGTGAATGGGCAGTGTGCCATCGCGCACCGCCTGCTCCATCAGGTGGATCTGCACCGGTGAGGTGTGGGTACGCAGGAGCACCGTCTCGGGCTCACCGATGTTCAGGTACATGGTGTCGTACATCCCCCGGGCCGGATGGGCAGGGGGCATGTTGAGTGCTTCGAAGTTGTACCAGTCCGACTCCGCCTCGGGCCCTTCGGCCACCACGAAGCCCATGCCCACGAAGACGTCCTCCAGCTCGTCCCGAGCCTGGGTGACCAGGTGGAGGTGGCCCCGATGGAGGGGCGAGCGGACGTGATCGGGGATGACCTCGGTCAGGTCGAGGCGGTCGGCCACCAGGGAGACGGCCCGTTCGGCCTCGGCCAGCTCGGTGCGGCGGACAGCCAGTTGGGTCTGTAGTGACGTGCGGACCTCGTGGAGCCGGCGCCCCACCTCGCGGCGCGCCCCGGGATCGAGTCCACCCAGTGCCCGGTGGGCGCCCGCCAAGACTGAGTGCTTGCCGAGCAGTTCCGTCTCGACTTGGTTCAGGGCATCGGTGGACGTGCTGGCACCGATGCGCTGCGCCGCGTCGCGGGCGACGGCCTCAATGTCGAGCTCCTGGTTGTCAGTCACCACGCGGGGTCTCCAGATCTTGCGCCACCGGTGCCGATGGGGCACGCCCGCCCTGGGCTGGGCGAAATGCTAGATGCCGCCGTTCCCCCGCTCGACGACCCTTGACCGGACGACCCCGGACCGGGGCTCACTTTACCGCCCGGACCCGGCGCTGGCGGAGTGCCTCGAAGCAGACCACCGCGCACGCCATGCCGACATTGAGGGACTCGGCCTGGCCCTCCATCGGGACGCCGAAAGATCCACTCATGACAGATCGCACGTCATCACCGAGACCCGCTGATTCGTTCCCCAGGAAGAGCGCGGTCGGCACCGACCAGTCGAGACCGGCGTAGTCGTCCCCGCCGTCCACGACGGTGGCCAGCGTGCGATAGCCGGCGCCGGCCAAGGAGGTGGCCAAAGCCAGGACGTCGGCCTGCACGCTGAAGGGAATGTGGAAGAGCGAACCGGCAGAGGCCCGGACCGCCTTGGGGTTGTAGGGATCCACCGATTCACCGCTGAAGACCACGGCCTGCACCCCGGAGGCGTCAGCCGTCCGCAGCACGGTGCCGGCGTTGCCGGGGTCCCGCACATCGACCATCACCACGATCAGAGATCCTGCCTCGGGCAGCCAAGGGCCGGGCGGCGCGTCCATCATGGGCAGGACCGCGAGGACGGGTTGGGGCGTCACGGTGCCGGCCACCCGTTCCAGCACGCCGGACGCCAGGGGGAACAGGCGCGCCCCGGCCTCCACCGCCTGCGCACAGGTCTGCCGGGTCAACGGGTCATCGGCCCCCTCGGGCGCCAGGTAGACCGACTCGACGGGCGTCCCGGCCCGCAGCGCGGTGCGAAGCAATTCGGCCCCTTCGGCCACGAAGACCCGCTCGCTCCAGCGGGCCGAGCGCTTCTGCAGCAGCCCCCGTAGCCGGCGGACCCGCCGGTGCGTGAAGGCCAGTTCTTGGCTCAGGAAGCGACCTCGGCGACTGGTGCAACGGAGAGTGCCTCCTGGGCCGCCCGCACCAGGGCTCCGAAGGCCTCGGGCTCGGTGACGGCCAGGTCGGCCAGCACCTTGCGGTCGACCTCAATGCCGGCCAGATGCAGACCGTTGATCAGGCGGCTGTAGCTCATGCCGTGCAGGCGGGCTCCCGCATTGATGCGCTGGATCCACAGCTTACGGAAGTCGCCCTTGCGGGCACGGCGGTCCCGGAAGGCGTACTGCATGGAGTGCATGAGCTGCTCGTTGGCGGCCCGGTACGATCGGCTCTTGTTGCCGTAGTACCCCTTTGCCTGCTCCAGAACGGCGCGATGGTGCTTACGCCCATGGACGGAACGCTTGACTCTGGCCATGTGGGGTCCTCCTCTCTGCTCTCGGTGTCGATGAGTACGTGCGTCGCTGCGGGGGTCAGAGCCCCAGCATCCGGCGCACGGATTTCTCGTCCGCCTTGGACACTTCGGTCTCCCGGCCCAGGCGGCGGGTGCGGACGCTGCTTTTGTTCTCCAGAAGGTGTGACCGGAATGCCTTACGGCGGCGCAGGCGCCCGGTCCCGGTGACCTTGATGCGCTTGGCAGCGCCTCGGTCCGTCTTCATCTTCGGCATTGACTCATCCTTCTTCGGTTCCTGCGGCGTCTTCGCTGACTACTGCGACCACTGGCACTCCTTCGACCACGGGCGGCACACTGCCGTTGCCCTCGGGCGGGAGAACCGGCGCCGGGCTGTCGGGCGTACCGGGGACTCCGGTCGGCGCCTTCTCGCCGCGCTGCTGGTTCGTTGCCCTCGACTGCGCGGCCTGGCGGGCCCGCTTGTCGGGAGCGAGCACCATGATCATGTTCCGGTTGTCGAGCTTGGGCTCGGCCTCAATTTTGGCCACGCCCTCCATCTGCTCGGCAATCCGGTCCAGAATCCGCTTTCCGTGCTCGGGGTGGTACACCTCGCGCCCACGGAACATGATCGTGATCTTGACCTTGTGCCCCTCGTTCAAGAACTTGCCGACCTGGCGGGTCTTGGTGTCGAAGTCCCCGGGGCCGATTTTCGGCCGGTACTTCATCTCCTTGATACCCACATGAACCGTCTTGCGACGGCTCTCCTTGGCTCGCTGCGCCTCGTCGAACTTGAACTTCCCGAAGTCCATGATCCGGCAGACCGGCGGGTTGGCCATGGGAGCCACCTCAACCAGGTCCAGGTCGAGCTCCTTGGCGATATCCAGGGCCTCGGGTAGCGCCTTGATGCCTAGCTGCACACCATCGGGGTCCACGAGCCGGACTTCACGGGCACGGATACGGTCGTTGATCCGGTGCTCAGTTGTGGTTTCAGCGACGATGCGGCATCACACCTCTCACTCGGGCCCGCAGTCTTTCCGCAAGCCATTCGGTGGAGCGAGGCCGACCAGCGGGCATTGCCCGCGCCGGAGAACCATCGACCTGGCGCACGGTGGTCGCCGCGGAGGCGAATGGGTGGCCAGGTGGAGGCCCCCCAAGGGGAGGCCCCGCTTCCATGTAGTCAAGATGCATACAGTACCAGCATGAGCAGCCTTTGGACACCGTCGGGCGAGCACTTCCCCCAGAAGGAGGACGACACGGCCGGCCCACCACCTGCGGGACCCCCCCCAGCCTTCCCGCCACCTGCCGGTCCGTCCGGTGAGGGGGAGCCGCCTGAGGCGCTGAGCGCCGAGGCCCAGGCCGAGGTGGATGCCATGAGAGCCCAGCTGGCCAACACCCCGGCCGAGGTGGTCGTGGCCAACCACTGCTACGGGCTCTTTGAGCTGGCAGCCATCTATCTCTCCCAGACTCCCCCGATGCTCTTCCAGGCCCGGCTGGCCATTGACGGCCTCGGGCATCTGGTGAACGGGTTGAAGGGACGGCTGGGCGAGGCTGAGCCGTCGCTCCTGGAGGCGCTCTCCCAGCTCCGGCTGGCCTTCGTGCAACTCGAAGGGGCCGAGCGCTCGGCACAGGAGAACGCGGCGAACTCTGCCCAGAACTGACCAGGTGCCGGTGAGAGGCTCAGCCGACCCCTTCGGGTACCGGGTCGATCGACCGCGCCTCGTAGCGCCCCCGATGGCCAGGGGCCAGGGTGAACACCACCCGGGTGCCCACCGCAATGAGGCGGCTGCCGTCGGCGACGGCAGTGGCATGGAACCCGTGCTCCATCCCGTCATTCCCGGCGACGGTCCCCCATCCTCTCTGGGGGTCGAAGGAGGTGACCCGCCCGAACTGCGGCCCGGCGGGAGAAGCGGGGCCCGCCATGGTCAGTGGACGATCTTGGACAGCGGGATCTCCAGTATGTCGCTGGCCCCGTGGTCGCGCAGGGCGGGAATGAGCACGTTGATGTCGGACTTGGCCACCACCGCCTCCAGGGCAAAGGCACCCCCGCCGGAGAGCTCGGAGACGGTGGGGGCGCGCATGGAGGGTAGGACCCCGAGCACCGAGTCGAGGTTCTCGGCCGACACATTGAGTTTGACCAGCACCTTGCCCCGGGCCTCCAGCGTGCCTTGCAGCAGGGTCAGGATCTGCTCCATGGCATGGCGCTTGTCCGGGTCCGCCGCGGCGGCCGGGTTGGCGATGAGCTCCGTGTGGGAGACCAGCAGGATCTCGATCACCCGCAGGCCGGCGGCCCGGAGCGCGCCACCGGTCTCGGTCATGTCCACCACGGCATCGGCGATGTCGGGCACCTTGGCCTCGGTGGCCCCGTAGGAGAGTGCGATGTCGGCCTCGACGCCGTGCGCCGCCAGAGCCCGGCGGGTCAGCTCGGGGTATTCAGAGCTGATGCGCAGGCGGCCGGGCAGATTGGCCAGATCGGCCAGGCTGTGGGCGGGTGAGTCGTGGGCCACGGCCAGCACGACCTGGGCCGGGTTGGCGGTGGCCTTGGAGTAGGAGAGCTCACCGAGGGTGACCACCTCGCTCCCCCGCTCCTCGATGCAGTCGCGCCCGGTGATGCCCAGATCGAAGAGGCCGTCGGCCACGTAGACGGGGATCTCCTGGGGGCGCAGGATCCTGACCTCGTCGATGCGGGGGTCGGCGATGGTGGCCCGGTAGGCCACGTCCGAGGAGCGGTTCACGGCCAGGTCGGCGTCCGCGAAAAGCTGCAGCGTGGCTCGCTCGAGCGATCCCTTGGGCAAGACGAGGCGGAGCATGGGGGAGATCTTCGCAGACGCGCCGCGCTGGGCGGTGCGGGACCAGGCGGTGCGGCAAGCTGGGGCGCGTGCCTGCGCCTTCGGGGTGAACCACCACTGGCCCGAGGGCGCTCGCAGCTTCACCACGGTGGGGTGCAGCGCCAACTTCGTATCGAGCGCCGGGGAGGGTGAGATCGTGATGGCCACCGCCTCCCCGCTGCACACCGGGCGCACCACGCAGGTCTGGGACGCCACGGTCATGAACGAGACGACCGAGAAGTTGATGGCCTCCTACCGGTGCACCCAGTTGATCCTGTACTGACAGAACCCGACCATCGCCCGGATGACAGGAATCAACTGGGCCGGAGGAGAAGGTGTCGAGGGTCTCAGTGGGCGCTGGGCACCGGGGAGAGCGGGAGCGTCATCATTTCCAGGTCGGCTTCGGGCAATTCCGATTCGTTGACCTTGCGGCCCCGACGCAGCCGTCCCCGCCACTCGTCGGCGTCGAACCGAGCCGGTGCCGTGTGCTCCAGGAACTCGCTGACGACGCTCACGAAGCGGCCGGGGTCGGTGTGGTGCGGGAAGTGCCCGGCCCCGTCGAAGATCTCCAGCTGGCTGCTGGGCAGGGCCGCGTGGGCCATGCGGCCGTGACCCAGCGGGATGATGGCGTCGCGCCTGCCCCAGATGATCAGGGTGGGTATCCCCTCGGCCAGGTAGGCCCGGTCCAGCATGGTGATGACCTGGCCTCGCCAGTCGACCCCCGAGCGCAGGGTGCGCAGGATGGCCCGCCGGGCCGCCGTGTTGGGCAATGCGTCGAAGACGGCGAGGACCTCCTCGGTGTCGCGACCGAGCGCGGTGTCGAACCGCTCCAATATGTCGGCCACGGTACGGCTGGCGTTGCGGACCGGCGGCAGGGCGAACAGGGGCATGAGGAACTCCACGCCAGGAACGGCGGCCAGGCGGAGGAGCGGGCTGACGGAGCGGCCCACCCCGCCGCTGCCGACCAGGACCAGGCGCTGGCAGCGGTCGGGGAACTGGTAGGTGAACTGGGCCGCCACTCCCCCGCCCAACGAGTGCCCGACGACGGTCACCTGGTCGATCTCCAGCACGCTGAGCAGGTCGCGCATGCCGTTGGCGTAGGCAGCGATGGAGTAGTCGGCCCGTGGCTTCTCGGACCGCCCGTGCCCGAGCAGGTCGGGGGCGATCACGGTGTGGTGCTCGGCCAGCTGCTCCAGCACCGGGCGCCACGTGTCCGAGCTGTCACCGATGCCGTGGATCAGCAGGATCGCCGGGCCCGAGCCGGCCATCACATAGGCCCGGCGGTAGCCGTGGACGGTGGTGTAGCGCACGGTGCACGGTCCTTCACGGCGCACCCCGGGCCGGAAGCGGATCAGGTCGGGGTCGACCGCCTCGTCGTCCGTCGGATTCGTCATGCCGATCGTCCCATGGACCTGGACCTCCCCGTGCTGCTTGGTCCTACCGTAGGGACCTCAGGTATCGGGAGGGTGTCGGCGCTGTGAACGCCGGATGAATCGGCGTGATGCCGTGGGGCAAGGTGCCGCGCCATCCGGCGCTGTGCCGTGGGCCTAGGAAAAAGGGGCGCTACGGAGGAGGCGGACCATTTCGATCCCCGTCAGCGCCGCCTCGCGGCCCTTGTTGGACCCATCGGGCTGCGACCGTTCGAGGGCCTGGTCCATTGTGTCGGTGGTCAGCACGCCGAAGACCACCGGGCGCCCGGTGGAGAGCTGCACCTGTTGGATGCCCGCCGCACACTGGCCGGCCACGAAGTCGTAGTGCCCGGTGTCGCCACGGATGACCGCCCCCAGGGCCACAACGGCGTCAACCCGGCCGGCTTCGGCAAAGGCCCGGGCGACCAGCGGGAGCTCGAAGGCGCCGGGGGCCCAGGCCACGGTCACGTCCCTGCTCTCGGTACCGGCCTCGGCCAGGGCCTGCAGCGCCCCGTCGAGCAGGCGCAGGGTGATGCCGCCGTTGAAGAGGGCGCAGGCCAGCCCGATCCGCAGCCCCGTTCCGTTGTGGGTACCCAGAAGGGAGGTGCCCACCCGCGAGGCCACGTCGTCCAGCGCACCGCCGGGCAGGGAGACGAGATCGGGATCGGCCATCAGCGGGAGCGGGGGATCACAGGACGTCGTCGAGGCCGTGCAGGATGTGTCCCATGCGCTCGCGCTTGGTGCGCAGGTAGGCGATGTTCTCGGGGTTGGGCGAGGGCTGCAGGGAGACGCGCTCGGTGATATCGAGGCCGAAGCCCTCGAGTCCGCCGTACTTGACCGGGTTGTTGGTCATGAGCCGCATGGTGGTCACGCCGAGGTCCACCAGCATCTGCGCGCCGATCCCGTACTCCCGACTGTCGACGGGAAGTCCCTGCTGCAGATTGGCGTCGACCGTGTCGTGCCCCTCCTCCTGCAGCTGGTAGGCCCGGATCTTGTGGCCCAGGCCGATCCCCCGGCCCTCGTGGCCGCGCAGGTAGATGAGCACGCCCCGGCCCTCCCGTTCGATGAGGTCGAGAGAGGCATGCAGCTGGGGCCCGCAGTCGCACCGCAACGAGCCGAACACGTCGCCCGTCAGGCACTCTGAGTGCACCCGCACCAGCACGTCCTGGTGGCCGGCTACCTCGCCCATGACCAGGGCCAGGTGCTGCTCGCCGTCGAGAACCGATTCGTAGACGAAGGCCCGGAACTCTCGCCGGGCGGCTGGGATGCGGGCCTCGGAGATGAGGCGCACCAGCTTCTCGTTCTGGCGCCGGTAGCGGATCAGGTCGGCGATGGAGATGAACGGCAGGTGGTGCTTCTTGGCGAAGCGCTCCAGGTCCGGCAGGCGCGCCATCTCCGACTTGTCCTCGGTGACGATCTCGCAGAGCACGCCGGCCGGCGTCAGGCCGGCGGAGCGGCACAGGTCCACGGTGGCCTCGGTGTGGCCGGCCCGCTTGAGCACCCCGCCGGTGCGGTAGCGCAGCGGGAAGATGTGCCCGGGCCGGTTGAGGTCGTTGGGCCTGGTCTTGGGGTCGATGAGGGAGAGGATGGTGGCCGCACGGTCGGCGGCCGAGATCCCGGTGGTCGTGCCGTGCCGGAAGTCGACACTGACCGTGAAGGCGGTGCGCTGCGCCTCGGTGTTGGCCACCACCATGAGCGGCAGGTCCAGGGCGTCGGCCCGCTCAGGGAGCAGGGGCACGCAGATGACCCCCGAGGTGTGGGCCAGGAAGAAGGCGATGTTCTCCGGGGTGGCCGCCTCGGCGGCCATGACCAGGTCGCCCTCGTTCTCCCGATCCTCGTCGTCGACCACGACGACCATGCCCAGGCGCCCGATGGCGTCGATGGCGTCCTTCACCGGTGAGAATCCCATCAGGCCGCAAGCTCCACTCGAAGATCATCTCCCAGCCGTTCGACCGACACCAACTTGCCCCGCCACACGTCGTCAATTGTGCCAGCCCCGGTGCCGGAGAAGAGCGGACGACCGTCGTCGCCCCCGAAGAGGGCCGGCGCCAGGTAGATCACGTAGCGGTCGACCAGGCCGGCGGCATGGAAGTCATGGGCTACCCGGGCACCACCCTCGACCAGGAGCTGGAGCACGCCCCGACGGCCCAGCTCCCGCAGCACCTCGCCCAGGTCTCCCGAGAGCTCGAGGGCGGGTTGCACCCTGGCGTCCGGGGGTGCGGTGCCGAGGACGACGCGGAGAGGCTGGGCTTCGGACGACCGGTCGGCCAGGCGCACGGTCAGGGCGGGGTCGTCGGCCCTCACCGTCCCGGCCCCCACCAGGACGGCGTCGGAGCGGGCCCGGAGGCGGTGGACGTCCTGGCGGGCATCGGGGCCGGTGATCCAATGGCTGGAGCCGTCGGGGGCGGCGGTGCGCGCATCGAAGCTGGCGGCCAGTTTGAGGATGACCCAGGGTTGCCCGGTGGTGCGGTGCTTGAGGTACGGCGCCAGCTGCTCGCCGACCGCGTCCGCCGCCACGCCGACGGTGACCTCCAGGCCGCCGGCCCGCAGCGCCGCGATCCCCCGTCCGGCCACTTGGGGATCGGGGTCCTCCAGGCCGATGACCACACGGGCCACCCCCGCCTCGACGATGGCGGCGGTGCAGGGCGGTGTCCGGCCCTGATGGACGCAGGGTTCGAGGGTGGTGAAGAGGGTGGCTCCCCTGGCCCTCGCCCCGGCCTGCGTGAGGGCGACGATCTCGGCGTGCGGTCCGCCCGGGGGCGCCGTGGTGCCCTCAAAGGCCACGATGGGGTCATCGGAGGGGACGATGACGCAGCCCACCCAGGGGTTCGGTGTGGTGGTGTCCCGGACGGACTCGGCCAGGTTTATGGCTCGGCGCATGTGGTGCACATCGTCCATGGGTGACGTCCTCGTTGGGGTCGGCCAGGCTCGGGTTCAATATTAGAACACGTTTCAGTTTTTGTCGAGAATTCCTGGTCAGGTGCTGGTCAGGTTCCGGCCAGGAGGCCGAGGACACCGGTGATGTCGGCCATGAGCACGGTGTGGTCCGGCGGCCGGGGTGGACTCGTCGTGGGTGTCGCCCAATCCCCCGATAGCGGCTCCCGCCCCGGTGTGGGTCACGGTGCGACGGTGCGCACGGCTTCCCGGATGGCGTCGGCGGCGGCGTCGGGCCGCGCGTGCCCGAAAATGGCACTCCCGGCCACGAACACGTTGGCTCCCGCAGCCCGGGCCCGGGGCGCCGTCGTCACGTCGATGCCACCGTCGACTTCAATGTCCAGCGAGAGCGAGCCGGCGACGGCGGCGGTTCGCACACGGGTGACCTTTGCCATCACATCTTCGATGAAACTCTGGCCGCCGAAGCCGGGGAACACCGTCATGCACAGCACAAGGTCGACCTGGCTCAGGTAGGGCTCAACTACCTCGAAAGGCGTGTCGGGGTTGAGGGCCAGGCCGGCGCGCAGCCCGAGCCGGCGCATCTGGGCGATGAGCTCGTCGCTGCCACCGACCTCGACGTGCACCGTGCACCCGTCGGCGCCGGCGTCGGCGAAGGCCTGCAGGTAGCGGCCGGGCTCGGTCATCATGAGATGGCAGTCGAAGAAGAGGGGGGTGTGATGGCGGAGCGAAGCCACGACCGGTGGTCCGATCGTCACGTTGGGGACGAAGTGGCCGTCCATCACATCGATGTGCAACCAGTCGGACACCGCCGCCACCTCCCCCACCTGCTCGGCCAACGCTCCGAAGTCCGCCGCCAGCAACGACGGTGCGATGCGGACGTCGCCGGGTTGACCGGGGTCGGGCCCGGTCTCGGGGGCGATGGTCCTCCCGGTCGGGGTGCTGGTGGTGGTGGTGGTGGTGGTGCGCTCGGCTGGCATGGTCTCCCTGCCGCTCCTCAGGTGAATCGAGCCCAGCAGAGGATGCGGCGGTATCCGTAGAAGTAGGGCTCGCGCTCGCCCAGCTCTTCTATCAGCCGCTCGCGGTAGCGCTCAATGAAGGCGTCGAAAAGGTCGGGGCTGAGTCGGGTGCGGTAGGGAGTGAGCAGGGTGCCCATGACCCACTGGACTACCTCGTCGGTCGATGCAAGCTCGTGCCCATAGACCTCCATCCGGACCACCTGGTTCTGGGCGCCCAGTTCGTAAAGCAAGTCGGCGTAGATCTCGGGTGAGAGGACGTAGCGTCCCCTGTCCTCGGGCATGTCGCCGTCCAGCACGTCAACGAAAGGGGGCTCGTTGGCCACCTGCCGGGCCAGGACGTGCGAGGGATGGCGATAGTTCGCCGGCACCTGGAAAGCGATTTGTCCTCCCGGGCCCAGCGCGGTCCTCATGCGGGCCAACAGGTTGAGGTGGTCGTCGACCCACTGCAGAGAGGCATTGGCGAACACCAGATTGAGACCATCGCCGAGCCACGTGGTGATATCACCCAGTTCGAAGGTGAGCCCTGGCACGTTGGGGTGGCTGTCGGTGGCCCGGGTCAGCATGGACTCCGAGGAGTCGATCCCGACGGTGGAGGCCGCCAGCAGGTCCTGGTGCAGGATCCTCGTCAGGTCGCCGGTCCCACAGCCGAGATCGACGACGCGTCCCCCGGGCACGGGCTGGCAGAGGAGCAGGAGGTCGTTGAAGGGTTGCTGGCGCTCGGAACGGAACTTTTCGTACTGCTCGGGGTTCCACCCGTCAATCGGGGCCACGGTCACCGCACCCATGTCTAGTCGCTGCCGAGACGCTCCCCGACCGAAGAGTGCGCGCCACGCAGCCACTCGTCGGCCGACATGGGCCCTCGGCTCTCGGGCTGCACCCGCAGGAGGCGCAGAGTGCCCAGACCCGTCGTCACCGTGGTCCCGAGCAGGGTTCCCGGGGGTGGCGCGGCGGGGTGGCCGGGGTCGGGAGGGGTGCCGACGTCGGCTTCCAGGATCCGCAACCGCCGGCTCCTGAAGGTCGTCCAGGCTTGGCCCAGGCGGACCACCCGGTGGAGCTGGCGGGCCGGTTCGGGCCAAACCAGGTGGAGGTCTTCCTTGGTGATCTTGGCCGCCATGGTGGGATCGCCGTGTTGGGGTTTGGGCGACGGGAGGCCGGCAAGCCCCTGGGCGAGCGCCTCGACGATCATGGTGCAACCGACATCGACCAGCTGGGCGCGCACGGCTGGTAGGTAGGCGTCTTCGTCGAGCCGCACCCGACGGGTGGCGTAGACGGGTCCCGTGTCCAGTCCTGCCTCCACCTTCATGAGGCACACGCCGGTCTCGGAGTCCCCGGCCAGGATGGCCCGCTCCACTGGCGCGGCGCCCCGCCAGCGCGGGAGGAGGGAGAAATGCAGGTTGACCATGGGCAGCTGGTCGAGGAGGGTGGTGGGGATGATGCGGCCGTAGGCCACCACCACCGCCAGCTCGGCATCGGACCGGGCCAGCTCGGCGACCTCATCGGTGACTGGGAGACCGAGCTCTGTTGCCGCCTCTTTGACGGGGCTCGGGCTCGCGGCGTTTCCCCGGCTCCGGCGCCGGTCGGGGCGGGTGACGCACAGGGTGATCTCGTGGCCGGCACCGAGGAGGGCCCGCAGTGGGGCAACCGCCATATCGGGAGTGCCGAGGTAGGCGAGGCGGGCCACCGGACCAACGTAGGGCAGGAACGGCGCCCGGCGAGGCCGTGATCGCGGATGCCTGCTACATGGACAGGAGGTTGGAGAGCCCGTCCGGGTCGCCGGTGGGGAGCAGGAGGGTCCGGCTGCGCAGGATCTTCAGCGCCTCCTTGCGCTGATCCTCGCCGAGTCGCTCCACCAGGAGGATGCCGTCGAGATGGTCGAGTTCGTGCTGGAAGACCCGGCCCTCCAGTTCGGTGGCCTCAATGGAGACCTCGTTGCCGTCAAGATCGAGGCCGACCAGGTGCACGGCGTTGGGGCGTACGATTTCCCAACTCAACCCGGGCACGGAGAGGCACCCCTCGTCGTAGGTCCATTCGCCCTCGCTCTCGACGATCTGCGGGTTGATGATGGTGCGAGCGCCTTCGCCGATGTCATAGACGAAGATCCGCCGTTGCACCCCGATCTGGTTGGCGGCCAACCCGCTGCCCGGCGCGGCATACATGGTCTCGACCATGGACTCGACCAGGCTCGCCACCTTGCCGTCGATCTCTTCGACTTCCCGGGTCCGCTCCTTCAGGACGGGGTCACCGTACTGGCGGATGGTCAGTGCAGGCACCCCGGCATTCTAACGACGGACGTGGCGGGGTCCCCCCGCGGCGGCAAACCTACCCGGTGGCCAGCCCCACAATCGGCTTGTTGAAAGCGATGTTGCCGGCCGAGCCACCGAGAAGGATTGTTCGGCGTCAGTGTGGTGCACTGCTCCGGAACGATCCAACGATCTTCGTGATGCCCTGGGGAAATCTGCGGCCAAGTCGGGTTGATCCGGTTCAGATGGCATCGGGATCGACCTCGACGCGCAGGCCCCGGCCGGGAGGGCGGTGCACGCCCTCCAACAGGTCACACAGAGCGCCGTGTTCGGGGGCCCGCACGAGGAACATCCCCTCCCCCAGTTCAGACACTGCCACGGCAGACCCTGCCACGGTGGACCCTGCCCCATGACCGAACGCCGCTTCGGCCAGCGCCGCGGCATAGTCCTTGGCCAGCGCGCCCGAGACGAGGGCCAGTGCCGAGTACGGCGGAAGGCCCGCGCTGCGCCGGATGCCATCCTCCTCGGCCAGGATCGGAGCCGGCTCACCCCTCCTGACGCCCTGCAGCACCGGGTGGTCCGGTACGCGGGTCTGGGCCAGCACGCGGGATGAGGCCGGGCCGGAGTGGCGGGGACCGACCAGACGGGAGGCCCGGACGAGCAGCGCCAGGGTCTCGTCGGTGGCGTCGACCCTCGGGGCGAGGAGGTGGAGGTCGATGTCGAGGAAGGCCACGGCCGCCGCCCTCCTGATCCGGTGCAGAACGGCCTCGGTCCCGACCAGGACAGGCACTCCCGGCCACGCCTCGGTCGGGTTGTCGCCTCCTGGCCCGGAGACCTCCGTCACCTCGATCCCCAGCAGCGCCGCCATCTCCTCGCTCAGGCGGGTGACCCCGGCTCGCAACGTCTTCATCTTCAGCCGGCCGCAGGCCGCGCAGACCTGCGGGCGTACCTCTGCACAGCGGGGACACCGAAGGGCAGAATCGCCCTCTTGCGCCGCCGCGGCACCGCAGTGGGCGCACCGCGCCAACTCACCGCAGTTGCTGCAGGCCAACAGGCGCGCCCGCCCCTTGCGGTTGTAGACGCAGACCAATGGCCCGCGCTTGGGGAGTGAGTCGGGGTCGTCGAGCACCGCGCGGGCCAGGCGCACGAACTCCTCCGAGAACATGCCGGTGCGCGGGTCGGCTCCCCGGCGGTCCACGCACTCCAAGGTGGCCCAGCCGGCGCGCTCTTGGGCCGGTGGCGGCGCCACCACAGTTCGCCCGTATCCGAGGACGACAGGAGGGACCGGTGAGGTGAGGAAGCACGCGCTCCCTTCCTGGCGGGCCCGCTCGGCCACGACCTCCACCGCGCTGTAGGTGGGCGCGCTCTCCTCGCGGTACGCAGCATCATGGGCGTCGAGGACGATGGCGGCAGCCAGGTGTGGCAGCGGGGCCCAGGCGGCCGCCCGGCTCCCCACCACGATGGGCCAGCCGGCCCGGGCTTGCGACCAGTCGGTAGTGGCTGGGTAGCCCCGCCGGTTGAGCCGGCCGGCCAGGCGCTCGGCCCATCCCACCGAGGGGACGAGGACCAGGACGCCCCCGTCCCGGGCCAACGTGGCCGGCGCTTGCACCACCGCCAGCACCAGGTCGATGAGGTCGGTCGAAGGCGGAATGCGCAGCACTGTCGCCCCCGGGCCCGGTGCCACCTGCCCCAGCAGCTGGGCAGCGAGACCCGCCGCCATCGGCTCGGCAGCCCTGGGGTGGGGCCAGGGTCGACCGGCGGGCAGGGAACGGATCATCGGCAGCGGCGAGGCCACCTTCAAGAAGAAGGACGCCGGTCCGGCCCAGCGCCAGGCCGCCCACCCGGCCAGGTCGACCAGCGCAGGCGGTGGCCCCCAACCGAGCCATGACTTGAGCGGCAGGAGCTCGACGCCTGGCGGAGGGGTGACGTGTTCCTCGACCACCCAGCCCCGGACGCTGCGCCCGTGCAGCGGGACGCGGACCCGCGTGCCCACCAAGACCTCGTCCCTCCACTTCTCGGGGACGACGTAGTCGAGCAGCTTGGGAACGGCGGCCACCTCGGTGCGCACGCGCACGCAATGGGCCGGTGCAGTCACCCCCGCAGGGTAGGCAATGGGTGGCTCAGAGGCCGAGCGCAGCGCGCAGGTCGTCCACGCGGGGCGTGGCCTCCCAGGTGAACTCCTTCTCCGAGCGCCCGAAATGGCCGTAGGCCGCCGTCTTCTTGTAGATCGGTCGGCGCAGGTCCAGATCGCGGCCGATGGCTGCCGGCCGGAGGTCGAAGAGTTCGCGCACGGCGTCGGAGATCTTCTCGGGGTCGACCACCTCGCTGCCGAAGGTCTCGACCAGCAGCGAGACCGGGTGGGCCACCCCGATGGCGTACGCCACCTGGACTTCGCAGCGCTTGGCCGCGCCGGCGGCCACCACGTGCTTGGCCACCCAGCGGGCGGCGTAGGCGGCGGAACGGTCGACCTTGGAGGGGTCCTTGCCCGAGAAGGCGCCGCCGCCGTGGCGGGCCATGCCGCCGTAGGTGTCGACGATGATCTTCCGACCGGTGAGGCCGGTGTCGGCGTGGGGCCCACCGAGTTCGAAGATCCCGGTCGGGTTGGCCAGGATCCGCACACCCTCGCTGTCGAGGTCGGTGGGGAGCAGCGGCAGGATCACGTGCTCGGTCAGGTCCGGGAGGAGCTGCTCGGTCAGATCGATGCCCGGCGCGTGCTGGGTGGAGATCAAGACGGTGTCGATGCGCGTGGGCCGCCCGTTGTCGTAGACGACCGAGACCTGCGTCTTGCCGTCCGGCCGCAGGTACGGCACGGCCCCGGCCCGGCGTACCTGAGCCAGGCGCTCGGAGAGCCGGTGCGCCAGCCAGATGGGCAGCGGCATGAGATCAGGCGTCTCGTCACACGCGTAGCCGAACATCATGCCCTGGTCGCCGGCCCCCTGGGCGTTGAGCGTGTCCTCGCCCCCCTTGCCGGTGCGGAGCTCGAGGGCGCTGTCCACACCCTGGGCGATGTCAGGCGACTGGGAGTCCAGCGAGACGAGGACGCCACATGTCTTCCCGTTGAACCCGTAGGCGTCGTTGTCGTAGCCGATCTCGCACACCGTCTCCCGCACGATGGCCGGTATGTCGACGTAGGTCGAGGTCGTGACCTCGCCCGCCACCACCACGAGGCCCGTGGTCAACAGGGTCTCGCAGGCCACCCGGCTGCCCGGGTCGCCTGCAAGCATGGCATCGAGCACGGCGTCGGAGATCTGGTCTGCCATCTTGTCGGGGTGTCCCTCGGTGACTGATTCCGAGGTGAACGTGGTTCTCAAGGGGAGCTCCGCTTCTCTTTCTGGTGGGCGACGACACTATCCAACACCGCATTCGCCACGGCATCCTTGGAGGTCAGGGCAATATCGGTGCTACGGCCATTTGCATAAAGGATGGTCACCGCGTTCGTATCATGGTCGAACCCGGTGCCCGGGGCACTTACATCGTTAACGACCAACAGGTCCACACCCTTGCGGTCCAACTTGCGCCGGCCGCGGGCGAGTGCGTCGTGCGTCTCGGCTGCGAAGCCGACCAACACCTGGCCCTCGGGTCGGCGTTGCGCCAGGCCGGCCAGGATGTCGGGCGTCGGCTCCAACACCAGTTCGGGCAGCCCGTCCTCCTTGGAGAGCTTGGTCCCCGAGGCCACCTTCGGCCTGAAGTCAGCCACCGCGGCCGCCATGATCACGACGTCGGCACCGACGCTGGCTGCTGCCATTGCCTTCTCCATTTCGGCCGCCGTCTCGACGTCCACTCGTTCCACCTTCGCCTGCACTTCCGCTGCCAACCGGAGGGGCGACGCGGTGACCAACGTCACGGAGGCTCCCCGCCGGGCGGCCGCCGCGGCCAGGGCATGCCCCTGCTTGCCCGACGATCGGTTGGTGATGAAGCGCACCGGGTCGAGCGGCTCCCTGGTCCCTCCGGCGCTGATCACGACCTTGAGTCCCGTCAGGTCAGCCGCCGCGGACCGGCCCAGCAGTTCCAGGACGCGCCCGACGATCACTGCGGGCTCGGCCAGGCGCCCCTCGCCGGAGTCGCCCCCGGCCAAGCGGCCGCTCTCGGGCGGCACGATGTGCACACCCCTTCGGCGCAGTGTGGCCAGGTTCTCCTGCACCGAATCCTGCTCCCACATTTCGGTGTGCATGGCCGGGCAGATCACGACGGGTGCACGGGTGGCCAGCAGGGTGGCCATCAGGAGGTCGTCGGCCAGCCCGGCGGCGTAGCGGGCGATGGTGTGAGCCGTGGCCGGTGCCACCACGATCAAGTCGGCGCCCTGTCCGAGGCGCGTATGGGGGATCGGCGTGTCGGCGTCCCACAACGAGCGCGGCACCGGTTCGGAGGCCAGCGCGGAGAAGGTCAGCTCACCGACGAAACGTAAGGCGTCCTCGGTCAGCACCGGGATGACGTGGGCGCCGGCATCGACGAGCCGTCGACAGACCTCGACCGCCTTGTAGGCGGCGATGCCTCCGGAGACACCGAGGATGACCCGGGGCGGTCGCATGTGCGATTCTTCGGCCATCGGCGAGGTCCGCCGCGTCCGCAGTTCGACTAGCTCGCGGTCGGGTCCTCGCCCCCGACATTCAGCAGATCGGCGATCTCGCCCTCTTCCGCGGCCACCTCGCTCAGCAAGGCGGCCTCGGCGGCGTCGGCCAGGGCGGCCTCCAGGGCGGCTTCCTCTTCAGGGTCCGGCCGGGTGAAGGTGGCCTTGCCGGCCGCGATCTCCTCGAAGGCGATGGAAACGGGCTTGCCCGACACCGATGCCACCTGCGGAGGCACCACCTTGCCCAGGCCCTCACCGAGGCTGTTGTAGTACGAGTTCACCTGGCGGGCCCGGGCCGCGCCCAGCGCCACCAGGGTGAACTTCGAGTCCACCTTGTCCAACAGATCCTCAATGGGCGGGTCCATGAGCGTGTTGCGGCCTTGGGCCATTAGGTGTCCTCCGGGTTCGCGGCGCTCGTAGCAGCCGTTCGGGTCCGTGCAACTATAGCGGCCAACTCGCCCAGGGCCTGACCGAGGTCGTCATTGACCACGGTGTGACGTGCAATGCGGCGACCCCGTTCCACCTCGTCCCGGCCCTTTTCGATCCGACGCCCGATGTGCTCCTCGTCGTCGCCGCGACCGGCCAGGCGGGCGGCCTGGACCTCGACGGACGGGGGGAGGAGCAGGATCACCGTGGCATCAGGCCGCTTGGCCAGAACCTGCTCTGCACCCTGCACGTCGATCTCGAGAAGCACGTCGGCACCCTGGGGTGGTTCCGGAATCGGTGTCCCCATGAGGTGACCCAGGAACTCGGCCCATTCGAAGAAACGCCCGTGGGCGGCCGCATCCTTGAAGGCTTCTCGTTCGACGAAGACGTAGGCGCCGCGCTCGCGCTCGCCCGGTCGCGGTGGTCGGGTGGTCCAGCTGCGGCTGAGCCAGATCGTCGGATCTTCGGCGACGAGTGCCGCCGCCAGCGTGCCCTTGCCGGCCCCGCCGGGACCGATGAGCACGAAGGTCAGTGGTTCAGTGCGCAGTCTCTTTGAGCAGCGACTCGCGCTGCTTGGCGCCCAGGCCCTGCAGACGGCGGCTGTCGCTGATGCCGACGGTCTCCATGAGGCGGCGCGCCTTCACCTTCCCCAAACCGGGAAGGGACTCCAGCACCGACACCACCTTCATTTTGCCGACGGTGTCATCGGAGTCGGACTGTCTGAGAAGTTCGGTCAACGTGATATTGCCGTTCTTGAGCTTCTCTTTGACCTCGGCCCGCTCACGGCGGACTCTGGCGGCCTTTTCAAGTGCAGCAGCGCGCTGCTCGGGAGTGAGTGCAGGAGGTTGCGGCATGGCGAGACCATAGCGCCTCGGCCAAGACGGTTCATATCCAATCGCTGCGGTCAGCCCATGAGGGTCGCCAGCTCTCCCTGCAGATCGGCCGCGGCCTTGCGCAACACGGCGGGATCGGGCCCGTGCGCCAGCAGGGCGCGCGACGTGCTGGCCAGAACGCTCCCCGGAGCACAGCCGGCGAACCGGTCGGCCACATCGGCGGGGCGGGCACCCTGGGCACCCAGTCCGGGTGCCACAATTACGCCCCCCAGCTGGTCTAACGGAAATTGCGACCGGGGCAGTGTCGCCCCGATGACCGCACCCACGGTGCCGGGGGGGACGGCGCCGCACTGGTTCCAACCCGAGATCTCCGCCAGCAGAGCATCCTCGACCGAAGGTCCCCCGGCGGTGACCGCTTCCTGCAGGGCCCGGCCCTCAGGGTTGGAACTGCGGGCAACCACGATCACGCCCCGGCCGCTCCGGCCCGCCAGATTGATGAGGGGCGCCAACGCCGCCAACCCGAGGTAAGGGTGCACCGTCACCGCATCGGCGGCCAAGGGGCTCCCCTGTGCCAACCAGGCTTCGGCATAGGCCGCTGCCGTGGAGTCGATGTCGCCGCGCTTGGCGTCGGCGATGACGATCAGACCGGCCTGCCCGGCCTCGCGGATCAGCATCTCCAACTCGGCCATGCCTGCCGAGCCGTGACGCTCGAAGAAGGCGACCTGCGGCTTGATCACCCCGACGGTCCCGGCAAAGGCCTCGACGCAGATGCGGCAGAACGCGCGCAGACCGCCGGCGTCGTCACCGAGGCCCCACTCGCGCAATAAGTCGCCCGACGGGTCCACTCCGGCGCAGAGCGGCCCCGTGACCGCGACGGCCGGCGCCACCCGTGCGCCGAAACTCTCGCCCGACAGGCCGACCGTCATTCGCCTGCCTTTCGCCGCGCCGACGCCCGCACCTCGGACACCGAAGTTCTGTTCTTACGGCACCATCGCGCCGTCTCCTTGAGCACCTTCCAGGGTGCCCGCGGGTCACGGAAGGTGGCGGTTCCCACCTGCACCGCATCCGCACCCGCCATGAGGAGCTCCACCGCGTGGATACCGGAGGCGACGCCCCCGACACCGACGATGGCGGCGTCGGGAAAGGCCGCTCGGCACTCCCACACCGCCCGCACCGCCACGGGGTGCAGCACCTCGCCAGAGAGCCCACCGCCCCCGGCGCCGAGCACCGGCTGGCCGGTGCTGACGTCCAGCGCCAGGCCGAGCAGGGTGTTGACCAGGGTCAGGCCCGCCGCTCCCCCGGCCAGGGCCGCGGCGGCGATCTCCTGCAGGTCAGTCACGTTGGGGCTCAATTTGGCCCACCGGGGCAGCCCGCACTCGGTCGCCGCCATCACTTCGGACGTGGCCGAAGCGGAGTGGGCGAACATGCGCGAACGATCCTCGACGTTGGGGCAACTCACGTTCACCTCCACGGCGACAATGGGCGACCCCGCGGCCACAACCGGCGCCAGCGCCGTCGCCGCCGCTGCGTAGTCATCTACCGAGCGCCCCCAGATGCTCACGACCACCCGAGCCCCCGAAGCGGTCAGCGCGGGGAGGTCGTGCTCCAGCCAGGCCTCTAGGCCGGGTCCCTGCAGCCCCACACTGTTGAGCATGCCGGCACCAACCTCTTGCACGCGCGGGGCGGGATTGCCCGGCCATGGCCGCATCGAAAGCGACTTGACGACTACGGCGCCGAGGTTGCTGAGGTCGCCGTAGTCGGAGAGCTCGGTCCCGTGGCCTGATGTTCCCGAAGCCGTCATGATGGGATTGGGAAGGCTGACCGACCCCACCTGCGTTGTCAGATCGACCGATGGCCGGCTCACCGAAACCCCCCGTTCACTGCGGTCCCCGGCTCACCGAATGGTCCGGCCCAGATCACGGTGCAGGTCCTGCAAAGGGCGCACCACCAGCGGATGGGCGCGCGCGTCCGCCATTCCCCCGGCAGCCGCCCGGGCCGCCGCCAATGTGGTGAGGCACGGCACGTGATAGGTGACGGCGGCAGTGCGGATGTGCTGGCCGTCGGCGCGGGGCCCCAACCCACGCGGCGTGTTGACGACGAGCTGCACCTTGCCCTGGGCGATCAGGTCGACTGCATCTGAGGCCACTCCCTCCTCGCCCACCTTGGCCACCAGGGTGTCGACGGTCAGCCCCTCGGAGCGGAGGTACCCGGCCGTGCCCAACGTGGCGGCAATGGAGAACCCGAGGGCGGCGAAGGCGCGCGCCACACCCAGGCCGGCCGGTTTGTCCCGGTCGGCCAGGGAGAGGAAGACCGTGCCCGAGTCGGGCAGGCGCGTGCCGGCCGCCATCTGGCTCTTGGCGAAAGCGAGACCGAAGGTGATGTCGACGCCCATGACCTCCCCGGTCGAGCGCATCTCGGGGCCCAGGAGGGTGTCGACCCCGGGAAAGCGGTCGAAGGGGAGGACGGCCTCCTTGACGCTCACATGATTCAGCGTCTGGACCTGACCCACCGCGTCGGGTGGGAGCATCCCCTCGGTGCGCAGCTGATCAAGTGTCTGGCCCACCATCACGCGGGCGGCCACCATGGCCAACGGCACACCCGTGGCCTTGGCCACGAAGGGCACCGTCCGGCTGGCCCGCGGGTTCGCCTCCAGGACGTAGACCTGCCCGTCTTTGACCGCGAACTGCACATTGATCAGTCCGCACACACCCAACGCCTCGGCCAATGATCGGGTGTGGAGGTCGAGGGCGGCCAGGACATCGGGGCTCAAGGACTGCGGCGGGAGGGCACAAGCCGAGTCTCCCGAGTGCACCCCAGCCTCCTCCACGTGCTCCATCACCCCGCCGATGAGGATCTCACCTGCGGCGTCGCGCACCGCGTCCACATCGACCTCCACCGCATCCTCCAAGAAGCGGTCCACCAGCACGGGGCGTTCCGCGGTCACGCCTCCTTCGCGGGCCAATGCTCCGGTGCTCAGGGTGTGCATGACGCGGCGGACGGCCTCGTCGTCGTAGACGATCTCCATGGCCCGCCCACCGAGCACATAGCTCGGGCGCAGCAGCACCGGGTAACCGACTTGACCCGCAATGGCCAGGGCCTCGGGGGTGCTGGTAGCCGTGCCGCCGGGAGGTTGGGGAATCCGAAGGTCGGCGCACAGCGAGTTCCAGCGCTCCCGGTCCTCTGCCAGGTCAATGGACGCCGGGCTGGTCCCCAACACCAGATCGGACGGCAATGAACCGGCCAGCTTGAGCGGCGTCTGGCCCCCCAGGGAGACAATGACCCCCACCACCTTCCCGCCGGCGCCTTGCTCGGCGTCCAGCACGTTGGCCACGTCCTCAGCGGTGAGGGGCTCGAAGTAGAGGCGATCGGACGTGTCGTAATCGGTCGACACCGTCTCGGGATTGCAGTTGATCATGACCGTCTCGTAGCCGGCGTCACGCAACGAGAGGGATGCGTGCACGCAGCAGTAGTCGAACTCAATACCCTGCCCGATGCGGTTGGGGCCAGACCCGAGAATCACCACCCGCTCCCGCTCGGAGGGGCGGACCTCGTCCTCCTCCTCATAGGTGGAGTAGTGGTACGGCGTGAAGGCCTCGAATTCGGCGGCGCAGGTGTCCACCGTCTTGAAGGTGGCGCGCACGCCCAGGGCCAGGCGCTCCGCCCGCACCTCGGGCTCCGAGCCGCCACGGAGATAGGCCAGCTGCGCATCGGAGAAACCCAGGCGCTTGGCCCGCCGGTATCCGGAGGCATCCAGTTCGGGCGCCTCGGCGATACGCCGGCGCTCGGCGGTGATCCGCCCGACTTGCTGGACGAACCAGGGGTCGATCCCGGTGCGGGCCACCACCTCGGCCTCACTGGCTCCCCGGCGCAGCACGGCCTCGAGCTCGAAGATGCGCTCCGGGGTGGCCACGGCGACGCGGTCGAGGAGATCGGCCAGGCTTGTCGCGTCAAGCACGGTCTCAGCCGGGTCGGCGTTCAATCCCGCCCGCCCCTGTTCCAGGGACCGCAATGCCTTCTGCAGCGATTCGCAGAACGTCCGGCCGATGGCCATGACCTCGCCCACCGACTGCATCCGGGTGCCCAGGCGGCCATCGGCACCCGGAAGCTTCTCGAAGGCCCAGCGGGGAACCTTGGTCACCACATAGTCGATGGTGGGTTCAAACGAAGCGGGCGTGGCCTGGGTGATGTCGTTGGGGATCTCGTTGAGGAGGTAGCCCACGGCCAACCGGGCCGCGATCTTGGCGATGGGGAAGCCGGTGGCCTTGGAGGCCAGGGCGGAGGAGCGCGAGACGCGGGGATTCATCTCAATAATGACCCGCCGCCCCGTCGCCGGGTCGACAGCGAACTGGACATTGGAGCCGCCCGTCTCGACACCGACCCGGCGCAGGCAGGCAAAGGCGTCGTCGCGCATGGCCTGGTACTCGACATCGGTCAACGTCTGCGCCGGGGCCACCGTGATGGAGTCGCCGGTGTGCACGCCCATGGGATCGAAGTTCTCAATGGAGCACACGACCACGCAGTTGTCGGCCGCGTCACGCATGACCTCCAGCTCGTACTCCTTCCAACCGGCGATGGATTGCTCCACCAGGATCTGCCCGACCGGACTGGCGGCCAGACCCTCGGCGGCCAGGCGCGTGAATTGCGCGGCATTTAGGGCGATGCCCGTGCCCTTGCCGCCCAGGATGTAGCTGGGCCGCACCATGATGGGGTAGCCGATCTCCTCGGCGACCTCCTCGGCCTCGTTCAGGGAGTGGGCGAAGCCCGAGCGTGGCACCTCAAGGCCGATCTCCTCCATGGCCGCCTTGAAGCGGTCCCGGTCCTCCGCGGTGGAGATGGCGTCGGGACGGGCCCCGATGACCTCCACGCCGAATCGTTCGAGGACGCCGAGCTCGACCAGGCGCATGGTCAGGTTGAGCGCCGTCTGCCCACCGAGGGTCGGCAGCAGCGCGTCCGGCCGCTCCTTCTCAATGATGGCGGTGAGGACCTCCGGGTCGAGAGGCTCGACATAGGTGCGGTCGGCCGTGCCCGGGTCCGTCATGATGGTGGCCGGATTGGAGTTGGCCAGGACCACTCGGTAGCCCTCCTCGCCCAGCACCCGGCAGGCCTGCGTGCCCGAGTAGTCGAATTCACAGGCCTGACCGATGACGATCGGACCGGAGCCGATGACGAGGATCGTCTTCAGGTCGGCGCGGCGCGGCACGGTGGCGTCCCCTCTCCCTTGCCTCAGCGCACTCTGCCGCGGGCGGGTTGCGCCTCCATCAGGTGGAGGAACTCCCCGAAGAGATAGCGGGCGTCATGGGGGCCCGGTGCCGCTTCGGGGTGGTACTGCACAGAAAAGGCATTGGCCTTGAGTGAGCGGAACCCCTCAATGACCCCATCGTTGAGATTGACATGCGTGACCTCGGCGTCGGGAACGGAGCCGGAGGCCACGGCGTAGTTGTGGTTCTGGCTGGTGATCTCCACCACGCCGGTGGACAGGCGCTGGACGGGATGGTTCGCACCGTGGTGGCCGAAAGGGAGCTTGTAGGTCGCGCCGCCCAGTGCTCTGGCCAGCACCTGATGACCGAGGCAGATCCCGAAGATGGGGACCCTCCCGACCAGGTCGGCGACGGTTCCGGTGGGTCCCGCCAGCGCGGCGGGGTCGCCGGGCCCGTTGGAGAGGAAGACGCCGTCGGGATTCAGCGAGAGCACCTCGGCCGCCGAAGTGCCGGCCGGCACCACGGTGACGGTACCCAGCGCGGCCAGCTGGCGCACCATGGTGGCCTTCACGCCGAAGTCGAAGGCGACGATGCGCAGGTCACCCTCCCCGTAGGTGGTCGCGGTGGCTGTAGTGACCCCCGAGACCAGATCCATGCCGTCGGTACCGCGCGCCGACCTGGCTGCAGCCCGCAGCTCCCCTTCGGGGGCGGTGCCGAAGGCGCAAGGCATGGCCCCGGCGTCGCGCACATGGCGGGTGAGGCGTCGGGTGTCCACTCCGGTCATGGCGGGTACGCCGTGACGGACCAGGAACGGCTCCAGCCCTTCGGTGGAGCGCCAGTTCGAAGGTGCGGTGCTCAGGTCGCAGACCACGATCCCCGAGCAGCGCGGCAACGCCGCCTCGTCGTCGTCGGCGTTGGTGCCGTAATTGCCGATGTGGGTGCTGGTGAAGGACACGATCTGTCCGGCGTACGACGGGTCGGTGATCACCTCCTGGTACCCGCTCATGGCGGTGTTGAACACCAGCTCGCCCGTGGCGATCGGGCGTGCCGCTCCTGCCGCCTCCCCGGTGAAGACGGTGCCATCCGCGGTCACCAGCAGAGCCGGCGGGCGCGCATTCTCCCTCAACGCTGCGCCTCCCCGTCCATCACGACCGGCTCGCCCCGCAGCACCGTGTGGCGCACGGCGCCGGCGAAGGTCCGCCCGGCGTAGGGCGTGTTGCGGCTCCGGCTGGCCAGTCGGTCCGCCTCCACCAGGGTCGAAGCCGAGGGGTCGAACACGCACAGGTTGGCCGTGGCCCCCTCCTCGACCGGTCCACCGTGCGCACTGTGCCCGGCCACCCGGGCGTCGGTCACCCGCAGTCGGGCGATGGCTGCCGGCTGCACGCTCATGAGGGCGAAGATGCGCCCGGGGCTCAGCTGGGGTGACAGCACCTCCCAGGCGATGGGCAGTGCCGTCTGCAAGCCCAGCATCCCCGGCGGCGCCTGGTCGAAAGGGACGTCCTTGGACTCGGGCGCGTGTGGCGCGTGGTCGGTGGCGATGGCGTCAATGGTGCCGTCGCACAGGCCGGCCACCACGGCGGCCACGTCCTCTCCGGTGCGCAGCGGTGGGTTCACCTTGAACACCGGGTCGTACCCCTCGACCTCGGCATGGGTGAGCAGCATGTGGTGCGGCGCCGCTTCGGCCGTCACGGGCAGGCCTTCCGTCTTCGCCCGGCGCACCAGCTCGACGGAGCCGGCCGTCGAGAGGTGGAGGAAGTGGAGCGGGGCGCCGGTGAGGCGCACCAGTTGGATGTCGCGAGCCACCATCGACTCCTCCGCCGCGGCCGGTATGCCGGGGAGTCCCAACCGGCTGGACCAGCATCCCTCGTGCATGGCGCCGCCACCGGCGAGGCATTCGTCCTCGCAGTGCTGGGCCAGGGTGACTCCGAGGCCCCTGGCGTAGTCCAGCGCACGCCGCATGAGCGCCCCGTCCTGCACCCCCGTGCCGTCGTCGGTGAAGAGATGCACCCCGAGTGCGGCGAGCTCGCCCAGGGGGGCGAGGGCGGAGCCGGCCCGCCCGACGGTGATGGCTCCGGCCACGGCCACCTCGGCCAGGGCGTCGCGGCCCAGCGCCAGCACGTCGCGGGCCACGCCGGCCGAATCGATGGCCGGTTCGGTATTGGGCATGGCCACCACGGCGGTGTACCCGCCCAGCGCGGCCGCCCGGGTGCCGCTCTCGACGGTCTCTGCTTCCTCCCGGCCGGGTTGGCGCAAATGGGTGTGCAGGTCCACCAGACCGGGACCGACGAGGCAACCCTGAGCGTTGAGCACCATGGCCCCCGATGGCGCCTCGATGGAGTCGGCCACCTCCACGATGGTGGAACCACCGATGGCGACGTCCTGGCGCCGCACGCCTTCTGGGCCCACCACCGAACCGCCCCGGATGATCAGGGTGGCCTCAGCCATGGGGCACGCCTCCGGGCCACTCCCCGCCCAGGAGGAGGAAGAGAATGGCCATGCGCACGGCCACGCCGTTGGTGACCTGCTGGGTGACCACCGTCCGGGGCAGGTCCGCCACGTCCGAGGCGATCTCCACCCCGCGCACCATCGGGCCGGGGTGCGTCACGATGGCATCGTCGCTCAGCAGGGCCACCCGGCGGGCCGTGAGGCCCCACCCGGCGGTGTATTCGCGCAGGCTGGGCACGAAGGAACCGCTCCCCCGCTCGGACTGCAGCCGCAGGAGCGAGACGACATCGGCCCCGGCCAACGCGGCGTCGAAGTCCGGTGCCACCGTGACGGGCCAACCCTCGAGGGAAGGCGGCAGGAGGCTTCCGGGTGCGGCCAGGGTGACGTGTGCTCCCAGGGCGGTGTAGGCCAGTATCTCGGAGCGGGCCACCCGGCTGTGGCGGATATCGCCGACGATCAGCACGCGCAGACCCTCGAAGCAGTCGATGCCCAGTTCCTCGGGGGCCGCCCCCTTGCGCTCGGCCAGGACCTGGCGCACGGTGAAGCAGTCGAGGAGCGCCTGCGTCGGGTGCTCGTGCCACCCGTCCCCCGCGTTGATCACCCGGGCCCGGGTGACCCAGCGCGCCACCTGGTGCGGTGCGCCCGACGAGGCGTGGCGGACGATCAGCGCGTCAATCCCCATGGCCTCGACCGTCTCGACGGTGTCGCGCAGGGACTCGCCCTTCTTGACCGAGGAATTCGCCACGGCGAGGGAGAGCACGTCGGCCGAGAGGCGCTTGGCCGCCGTCTCGAACGAGAGCCGGGTGCGGGTCGACTCCTCGAAGAAGAGCGTGGCCACCACCTTGCCGCGGAGCGTCGGTACCTTGGGCATGGAGCGCCGTTCGACCTCGGCGAACGCCTCGGCCACCCGCAGGACCTCGGCGATGCCATCGATCCCGAGGTCGGCGACGGAGAGGAGGTGATGGGGCCGGGTCACTTGTCCTCCAGCGTCCCGATCCATACGCCATCGTCGCCGACGTCGACCATCTCCTCGCGGCGGGTGGGCAGGTTCTTGCCCACGAAGTCGGGGCGGATGGGCAGCTCGCGGTGGCCCCGGTCGATCATCACGGCCAGCTGGACGGACCGGGCCCGCCCGAAGTCGTTCAGGGCGTTGAGCGCGGCCCGGATGGTCCGCCCGGTGAAGAGGACGTCGTCGACCAGGACCACCACCTTGCCGGTGAGGTCGCCCTGGATGTCGGTGACCGCCTCGGGCAGCACCGGGCGCAGGCCGATGTCGTCACGATAGAAGGCCACATCGAGGCTGCCCAGTTCGATGTCGGCTCGCTCAATCTGGCGGAGCGCCTCCGCCATGCGGGTGGCCAGGGGCACGCCGCCCGTCTGCAACCCCACCAGGACGATGCCCTCGACCCCGCCGTTGCGCTCGACAACCTCGTGGGCCATGCGCGTGAGTGCACGCTGCACTGCTGGGGCATCGAGCACCTGGGAGTGGGCCACGAACACGCCCCCGAGGGGTCGCGTGTGACTGCGTTCGCGTTCGGCCACTGCTCCTCCGGTCCGTGTGAGCCTCACGGGACTCACTTCACGGTCAGATCAAGATGTTAGCGCGCCGGGCGGCGGGTGATGGGCGGAATCAGGTGGCGCGCAGGTCGGGGGCGATGGCCGAGAGGATGCCGTTGACGAAGGAGCCCGATTCGTCGGTGGAGTAGGCCTTGACCAGCTCGACCGCCTCGTCGATCACCACGGCCAGGGGTGGGCCGTCGCGGTCGAGTAGCTCGGCCACTGCCAGGCGCAGCACGATGCGGTCGATGACCGCCATGCGCTCGAGAGGCCAGGCGACGGAGGCCGCCGTGATGCGCCGGTCGGCCTCGGTCCGGGTGGCTGCCGCACCCTGCAGGAGGGTGCGCACATAGGCGTCGGGTGGGACCGGGAGCCCCTCAAGGATGGTGAGGGGGCTCTGCCCCTTGAGCTCGGCCTCATAGAGCAGCGAAAGCGCCCGTTCCCTCTGCTGGTGGCGCGGTGCGCCGCCCCCTGGTGCCTCCGGTGGCACCTCGGCGGGGAAGGTGGACACGGGCTCAAGCCCGGGTCAGGTACTCGCCGGTCCTGGTGTCGACCTTGATGGCGTCGCCGGGGTTGACGAAGAGGGGGACCTGGACCACCAATCCCGTCTGCAGGGTGGCCGGCTTGCGGGCCCCCGAGACCCGGTCCCCCTGGAAGCCCGGCTCGGTCTCCGTCACCACCAGCTCTACCGAGGCGGGCAGGTCGACCCCCACGATCTCCCCGTTGTACATCTGGAGATTCGCCTCATCACCCTCCTTGAGATAGTCGGGGGCGCTGCCCAGCGAGTCCGGTGGAGCCTGCATCTGTTCGTAGCTGGAGGTGTCCATGAAGACGTAGTCGGCCCCGTCCCGGTAGAGGAACTGCATGTCCCTTTTGTCGATGATGGCCTGGTCGAGCTTCTCGTCGGCCCGGTACGTGCGCTCGATCACCGCGCCGCTGCGCAGGTTCTTGAGCTTGGTGCGCACGAATGCACCGCCCTTGCCCGGCTTCACGTGCTGGAACTCGACCACGTTGAAGAGGCCCTCGGGCAGGTTGAGGCTCATGCCGTTCTTGAGGTCGTTAGTGGAGACTGCCATGAATGTCCTTCGTGAATCGGGTGAGGGGCCGGCTGCCGTCTTCGGTCACCACCAGGGTGTCCTCGACGCGAACGCCACCGAGGCCTGGGAGGTAGACACCGGGCTCGACGGTGACCACGAAGCCGGGAGCGAGGATAGCAGTGCCCAGTTGGCTGACCGTGGGCGCCTCGTGGATGTCGAGCCCCACGCCGTGGCCGGTGCCGTGCTCGAAGCGGTCGGCCCATCCGGCCTCGGCGATGATGGCCCGGCAGACATCGTCCACCTCCTTGGTGGCGATCCCCGGCCTCACGGCGGCGGCGCCGGCTGCCTGGGAGGCGCCTACCACGGCGAAGACCCGGGCCATGTCGCCCTCGGGCTCACCGCCGACACAGAAGGTGCGGGTCATGTCGGAGCGGTAGCCCTCGTAGGTCGCCCCGAAGTCGACCACGACCGGATCGCCCTGGCGGATGGGGCGGGAGCCCGGGCGGTGATGGGGCATGGCCGAGTTCTCACCGGCCGCCACGATGGTCTCGAATGCCACTCCTTCGGCTCCCCCGCGTCGCATGGCCGTGTCGAGCTCGAGGGCGAAGTGCTCTTCGGTCACCCCGGAGGCGAGCAGGGGGAGCACCTCGTAGAGGGCGGCGTCGGCGATGGCGGCCGCCCGCTCCATGCGGGCGATCTCCGCGGCGTCCTTGACCTCGCGCAATGCCTCGACGGCGTTGTGCGTGGGGACGAGCTCGGTCGTGTGAAGGAGGCCGGACCAGGTGATCTGTCCGGCCCAGCTGACGTTTTCGGCCTCTAGCCCCACCCGGGTGGAAGCCGAGAGAAATGCGCCGACGGACTTCTGTTGCCCGGTCAGGTTCCCGATGGCGATCTCCACTGCGGCCCCGGCGTCGCGCACCTGCTCCTCCGACTGGGTGCGGTAGCGGCCGTCGGTGGTGAGAAGGGCGCCATCGGGCGTGACCACCAGGACCCCGGCCGATCCTGCGAAACCGGTCAGGTACCGCACATTGGCCAGCGTGGTGATCAACAGCGCTTCCACTCCGGCGTCGTCGAATCCGGCCCGCAGCGCGTCCAGCCGTCCGCTGACGGACATGGGTGGCAGCGCCTTCATGAGGCTCCCTCCAGTAATTGGGCCACGGCCTCCATGGCCAGCTCGTAGGAGAGCCCACCGAAGCCGGCGATGACGCCGCTGGTCACCGGGGCCAGCACCGACGTGTGCCGGAACGGCTCGCGGCCGGCGGGATTGGAGATGTGGAGTTCTATGGCGGGGCCGGTGAAGGTGGCCACCGCGTCATGGAGCGACCACGAGGTGTGGCTAAGCGCGCCGGCGTTGATCACCAGCGCGGCGGCCCGACCGCGGGCCGCGTGGACGGCTTCGACCAGTTCCCCTTCGTGGTTGGACTGCAGGTGCTCCAGCGTCAGGCCGAGTCGCCGGGCCGCCGCTTCGGCCCGGGCCACGTGATCAGCCAGCGTGTCGGTCCCGTACACGGAGGGCTCGCGCTCGCCCAGCAGGTTGAGGTTGGGCCCCGACAGGAGCATGACGAGGCTCACGACCGGGCTCCCATGTCTGCCAGGGTAGCGAGGACGTCGGAGGGAGCCACACCACGCACCGTTTCGACACCTCGGGGCCCGTCGAGGACGAACGTGAGGTCCTGGTGCGCCTTCTTGTCCCGCTCCATGAAGGTGACCAGCTCAGCCGCTTGGGCGCCGGGCGGCAGCTCGGAGGGGAGGTCGTAGCTGCCGACGACCCGCCGGTGCTCGGCCACTCTGTCCTCATCGATCCGACCCAGGCGCTGAGCCAGCAGGGCGGCGAAGACCAGGCCGACGGCCACAGCCTCGCCATGGCGCAGGTCCCAATCGTGACGCGACGACTGGGCCACCCCTTCCAGCGCGTGGGCCAGGGTGTGCCCGTAGTTGAGAACCATCCGCCGGTCGCCCTCTCTTTCGTCATCCGCCACCACGGCCGCTTTGATGGCTACACAGCGGGCAACCTGCTCGTCGACGCCCTGGTCTGGGTGGGGTGGCTCGCCGAGAAAGGCGTACTTGGCCATCTCTCCCCGGCCGCAGGCCCACTCACGTGGTGGCAGCGAGGACAGGGTCTCGGTGTCGCACAGCACGGCGAAGGGCTGCCAGAAGGCTCCGACCAGGTTCTTTCCTTCCGGGAGGTTGACTCCGGTCTTGCCGCCGATGGCCGCATCGACCTGGGCGAGGAGCGACGTAGCGATGTTCACGTAGGCCGTGCCCCGGTGGTAGGCGGCGGCCGTGAAGCCGGCGACATCGGTGACGATGCCACCACCTACCGCCACCACGACGTCAGCCCGGGAGAGTCCGATCTGGGTGAAGCGGCGACTCAGAGACTCCACCGTGGCCAGCGACTTGGCACCCTCGCCGTCGGGAATGGTGAAGACCTCGAAGGGAAGGCCGGGTTCAAGGCCCTCCAGCCAGCCGGCCGTCCCGATGGCCTCCTGGGTGACGATGGCTGCGGCCCGGGCGCTGGGGGGGAGGACCCGGGACAGCTCGTGGCGCACCCCGTCGCCGATCAATACGGGATACGACCTGTCGCCCAGGTCCACCGAGAGGGCGCGCACTACCGGCCGACCTCCACCGTCGCGACGATGCGTCCCGCCACCGCGGTAGGCGGCAGCTCGTCGACGTCAACGATGAGATCGGCCACTTCCGCGTAGAGGGGGCGGCGCACGGCGTCGAGCTCGGCCAGGTCATGGGCCGGGTCCTCGCTGAGGAGGGGGCGCCCCCGGCCGTCACCCACCCGGGCAGCCAGGGTCTCGGGTCGGGCCCGCAACCAGACCACGGTGCCACTGGCGCCGATGAGGGCCCGGTTGGAGGCGCTGAGCACCGCACCGCCGGCCACCGAGACGACCGTCGGATCGGTGCCGGCACAGGCCTGCAAGAGGGCATCGGCCTCGGCCGCCCGAAAGGCGGCCTCCCCCTGGTGGGCAAAGAGATCGGGCACGGTGGTGCCGGTGGCCGCCTCGACGTCGGCGTCGGAATCCCGGTGGTCCCAACCCAACGCGTCGGCCACCAGCTTCCCCACTGTCGTCTTGCCCGAACCCATCATGCCGACCAGGAGGATGCGCCGGGTCATTCCGCCACGGGGCCCGCGGCGGCCGACGGGGTGGTGCCCAGCGCGGCCACGAAGCCATCGCGGTTGCGCACCACCTCGGCCAGCGAGTCGCCCCCGAACTTGCGCAGCGCCTCCGAGGCCAGAACGAGGGCGGTCATCGTCTCGGCCACCACGCCCATGGCGGGCACCGCGGTCACATCGGTGCGTTCGCGAAAGCTGACCGTCGATTCCTTGGTCACCATATCGACCGTCTCCAACACGGGTCGGTTGAGCGTGGCCAACGGCTTCATGGCCACCCGGGCCACCAGCAGGGCACCGTTGGACATCCCACCCTCAATGCCCCCGGCCCGGTCGGTCGGCCGCACATAGCCGGCGCCGGCAGCGCCCTCCTCGTAGAGGATGGCGTCGTGGGCCAGCGAGCCCCGGCGCGCCGCGTTGTCCCATCCCTCGCCGATCTCGACCGCCTTCACCGCCTGGATCGACATGAGGGCGCGGGCCAGATTGGCATCGAGCTTGCGATCCCAGTGCACGTGGCTACCGAGGCCGACGGGGACGCCATAGCCCAGGATCTCGGCCACCCCGCCCAGGGAGTCGCCGTCCTTGGCTGCCGCTTTGACGGCGGCGATCATCGCCTTCTCTGCGGAGGGGTCGAAGCAGCGCACCGAGCTCTCGTCGACCCGCTCCAGTTCTCCCGGACCGGGGCGGGGGCAGTCGGAGCCGGTGACGGCGTCGCCCAGGGCGATGACATGGCTGATGATGGAAACCCCGAGATGGGAAAGCAACAGCTTGGCCAGGGTCCCGGCCGCCACTCGGGCCGCCGTCTCGCGTGCCGAGGCGCGCTCGAGCACGTCGCGGGCGTCGTCGAACCCGTACTTGAGCATGCCGGGCAGGTCGGCGTGGCCCGGTCGGGGCTGGGTCAGGACGCCGGCCGGTGCGCCCGGTTCCGGCGACATCTCCTCGGTCCATTTCGGCCATTCCGAATTGGCAATCTGGACGGCTACCGGCGAGCCCAGGGTGCGCCCGTGGCGGATGCCGCCGATCAGGGTGACCTCGTCAGCCTCGAAGCGCATGCGCGGCCCCCGCCCATAGCCGAGTCGCCGCCGGGCCAGTTCCTCCGCGATGTCCGAGGCCAGGACGGGCAGGCCGGCCGGGAGGCCTTCCACGGTGACCACCAGGGCGCGACCGTGGGACTCTCCGGCAGTCAGGAAGCGCAGCACACAGCCACGCTACTGGACGGCTGTCGGGCCCCTTGAGCTGCGGGTCCGCGTGGAGCCAGAGGAGCGGACGTGGACGAGATCGGCCAGACGGCACGGGATGGCGGCATTCTCGTCCAAGTGGAAGCTGGCGCAGACCCGGTGGTAACCGTCGGCGACGGTGAGGGGGATGTCGTGCCGCAGGTCACCCCGGACGAGGAGGACAGGCGAGAGCGCGTCGCCCCGCTTCACCTTGGCCAGATCGGCGGCCACGTGTGGGTTCTCGGGGGTGAGGAGCTCCAGCCGGGAGGCCCGCAGAATGTCCTTGGCCATCCGACGCTCCAGGGGCGACGCGCGCAGGGACACCACCAGGGTCTTCACATCGGACGCCGTGTTGATCAGGCTGAGGTAGGCCGCGGCGGCCGGAAAGTCGTGCTCCTCGGGCTCCTCCTTCCAGTGCTCGGCGGGAGGGCCCTTGGTCTTGACGGGTCGGTTGCTCTTGTCGTTCTTCGCCATGGCGCCCCCTTTTTCTGGTGCCCGGGCGGCCAGGCTAGGTCGGAGTTCGAGACGCTGCTGCGGGGCTCAGGTGTAGAAGGGGTTCTCTCCCCCGCCGTGATCGGTGACGTCGACGATCTGCTTGAGCTCGGGCACCTCTTCCAGCAGGGTGGTCTCAATCCCCTGCCGGAGCGTCATTTGCGACATGGCGCAGCCCTGGCAGCCGCCGGAGAGTCGGAGGTAGGCGATGCCCCCGGCGTCATCCAATGCAACCAGGTCGGCACGTCCACCGTGACTGGCGATGGAAGGGTTGACCGATTGCTCAAGGACATTGGCCACCCGCAGCGCCAGGTGGCCCGTGATCCCCTGCGCCAGGACCTCGGGTGGCACGCCGGGTGAGGCCTCTTCGGGCGTCGGCGAGTTGGGATTGACCAGGACAAGTCCACCGTCACCCTCTTCGGACCACTCCAGACGAGCGCCCCGCAACCGGTCCACACTGCCGGCCGGCACGACAACCTGCACGTCACCGTCGGAGTGGACCTCGTCGCCCTGGTCGGCGTCTGAAGCGGCCTGAAAGAAGAGGTCGTAGACGAACGCACCGGCCTGGACACCGCGCACTTCGAGCCACAGGGCCAAACTGGCCGGGTCGGGCTCCTGGTCGAGGGCCTCGCGCACAATGCGGTGGGCATCCGGGGTGAGTGACACGATCGGGGTCGCTGTCTTGAGGTCGTCGGCAGTAGTGGCCATGGCCCAGAGTCTACGGTGTGGGGCGCCCGACGGTGACCGGAATGTGCGGGTGGACGCTGTATCGTCCTGGTCGTGGCCCGTTCCCCCGTCGATGCCCACGAATGGGTCAGCTTCGAGGACGAGGGCGAAGAGCGCACCTGGGTGTTCGACGTCACCTTCCTCACCAGCAACTGGAAGTGCATCTTCGGCAACGGATGCCAGGGCGTCCTGACCGGGCCGGCCCCCGAAATGGCGCAGGGCTGCTGCAGCTACGGCGCCCACCTGGTGGACAAGAAGGACGCCCGGCGGGTCGAGAAGGTGGCTGCCACACTGACACCCGCAGAGTGGCAGCACCACGGGGCCAAGAAGCAGGTGATCCACAAGAACAAAGACGGTGAGCTCATGACCAGGCTGGTGGATGACGCCTGCATCTTCCTCAACCGGCCCGGGTTCGCCGCCGGGGCGGGCTGTGCCTTCCACATCGCCGCCATGAACCGGGGAGTCAACCCGCTCACCTTCAAACCCGAGGTGTGTTGGCAACTCCCTCTCAGACGCGAGGATCAGGTCGACGAAGAGGACGGCCATGTCACCTCGACCGTGCGCCAGTGGGACCGCCGCCACTGGGGCAAGGGCGGGGAGGAATTCCATTGGTGGTGCACCGAGTCGCCGGACGCTTTCGTCGGTACACAGCCCGTCTACCGCGAGATGCAGGCCGAACTCACCGCAATGGTCGGTGCCAAGGTCTACGACCGGCTGCTGGCCTTCCTGCGCCAGCGGGACCGTTTACAAGCCCAGGGCGTGCCACTCCCCCATCCGGCGGTGCGCACACGCCAGAAGCCTCAGTCGTTGAGCGGGTCCTCCTCGGCGTAAGAAGGCGACGGGGCGGATCCGAGGATGCGGTCGTACTTGTCCTCTTCGGCCAGGCACCAGGCAGCGTGCACGTCGTCCGGCTCAGCCCCGCACTCCACACAACGCGCCGTGGATTCAGTGGGAGATCGCTTCAAGCTCCGCGCCTCTTCGAAGCGCCGATGGCGTCCCTTTTTCACGAGAACTCCTTATTACACCCGGTCAGCCCGTTCGCCTACCGCCCCGCAGCCTGACCGAATGAACGATCCCGGCCGCCGAGCCAGTGTAGTGGCTCAGGAGGAGCGGTCAGCTGCGGTCCTGGGCCCGGTCAGTGGTCCAGACGGGCCGGCGCGTCGGGACGATCCGGGAACCCTCGGATGTCCTCAGTGCCCTGCGGACCGACGGTGGGGATCTGCCAGCGCTCGACTCCGCCCTCGACCTCGCCCCCTCCCTCGCCCAGGTCCACGAGAAGGCCGACCAGGAAGGCGACTCCGGGGACCGACAGCTCAATCACCTTGGCCCGTTGGCCGGTCGCTCGCCCCTTGCTCAACCTCCGGATCACCTGCTTGCGGTTACGGCACAGATTGGGGGACCGTCCGGCGAACCCCAACGGGGTTCCAGTTGGCCCCGTATTGGGCGACTTCGGCCCCCTCAAGAGCGACCCGGACCTCATCGACCATGGATGCGGCCGAATGTGGGTCGGCATAGTCCATGTGCCTCCATGAAAGATCTACGCTGGCCGCCGTGTTCGATCCGCAGGAAATGGTGGCCCGCTTCCGGCAACGAGCTGAAGCAGTGCGCAGCCGGGGCATACCGCCCATTGAAGGCCCGGAGCGCCAGCGTTTCCGTGAGCAGGCGCAGCGCGATTTTACCGACTACGCCATGATCGGCGATGCCGACGCCGAACTGGTCGACGGCATACTCACCCTGCGCATCGACCTCCGTCCCCAGGATGAGCCGACCGCATCCGGTTAACCGCCGTAATGCATCCGGGTGTCCTCCATTCGGAGTACGTCGGAGGGCTCACCGCCGACCTCAACCACCTCTCCGATGCACAGGAGGTGACTGCCCAAGGCACGTTGCTCGGTCAGTGCGCAGATGATGTATGAGCTGGCCGCCGCCACGACGGGGAGCCGGAACGGTCCGATCTCGCGTACCGAATGGCCGGACATCGAGATGATGACGCCCTGGCCATCGCGTTCAATGTCGCTCACCGGCTTGACGAAGCGTCGCACCACGTCGCGGTCGGAGCGCGCCAGCATGCAGACGCTGAATGCGCCCCCCCGGGCCACCAACCCCGCGGTGACCGAGCCCTCCTCGAGGGCAACAGCGACCAGTTTCGGCTCTATGCACACCTGCACCACCAAGTTGGCCGTCATAAGATTGGCCGCGTCCTCATGGCGGCTCCCGACGAGGTAGAGGCCGGTCGGGAGCGCCCACAGCACGCGTCGGCGCTGGCGATCGAACTCGTCGGGCCCGCTCATCCGAAGACCGAGCCCGCGCTGTTGTCTGTCGTCGTCGTGGTGGCCACCACCTGCCCGTCGATCGACTCAATGCGCGCCCGTACCTGCGAGAAGAGCACCTCGGCCTGGCTCATGGCCCGCTGGGCCTCGGCCAGGAGCTTCTTGTCGGTCGCCCCGGCGCGGTAGCACTCGGTGCCCGCTGTCCCCTCCAGCCCGTAGGCCTTCGAAAGGAGAGTGGTCACCCGCGGGTCGGGTGACGGCAGCTCACCGTTGGCCACCTGGGCGTCATATTCGAGTGTGCCACAGGCGGCGTGGACGGCCCCGGTCCCGTTGGGCACATCCCGGGCCACCCGAAGGTTGTCGGCCACCAGGTTCCCCATGTCGCCGCCGAGCCCCGTCCCGCTCACCCACACCGAGATCCGGTGCGCCGGCGTGCCGCGTTGGTCCGCACCGGCACACGACGTCAGTCCCAACCCCAGGAGCACGACGCATGCGGCCGATCCGGTGCGGCGGCCGGTACCGCCCGCGGACTTCACACGGCGCGAAGAACGTGAATGTCGCGGCGACCCTTGCGCAGGACGACGTAGCGGTCGTGCAGAAGGTCGTCCGGTCCGAGCATCCGGGATGTCTCGGTCTGCCTGTGGTTGTTGACGTAGGCGCCACCCTGGTCAATGGCACGACGAGCCTCTCCCTTGGACTTGGCCAATCCTGTCCGCTCGAGCACGTCGACCAGGGCCAATCCCTTGAGCACCTCGACCCGGGAGACCTCGGTGGTCGGGGCATCCCCCGTGACGGCCAGCAGCAGCTCCTCGCTGAGACCGGCGATCTCCTCACCGAAGAGGGCGGCCGAGGCCTCCTCGCATCGGGTCACTTCGCTCTCGCCGTGCACCAGGCCCACCACCGAGCGGGCCAGGGCCCGCTGCGCCGACCGCAGCTCAGGGTGCGCCGCCGTTTCCTTGTCGAGGTCCTCAATCTCGGCGTGCTCCAAGAAGGTGAAATAACGCAGGTAGTCCCCGACGACCGAATCGGCCGAGTTGAGGAAGAACTGGTACATGGCAAACGGGCTGGTGCGCCCGGGGTCGAGCCACACGGTCCCCGTCTCGGTCTTGCCGTACTTCGTCCCATCGGGCTTGAGCACCAGTGGCGTCGTCAGCCCCCAGACCTCGTCGTGGCACACCTTGCGGATCAGCTCGACACCGAGGGTGATGTTGCCCCACTGGTCGCTCCCACCGATCTGGAGATCGCAACCGTGGTCGACATGGAGGCGCAGGAAGTCGTAGGCCTGCAGGAGCATGTAACTGAACTCGGTGTAGGAGATCCCCTGGTCCGGTCGCTCGAAGCGATTCTTCACCGCCTCCTTGGCCACCATCTGGTTGACCGTGAAGTGCTTGCCCACATCACGCAGGAACTCCAGGGTCGGCAGAGAGCCCAACCAGACGCTGTTGTCGAGGAGGAGGGCGTCGGAGAGGTCGAGGATCTGGCCCAGCTGGGGCCGGATCCCCGTGAGGTAGCCGTCAAGCACCTCCCTGGTCAGCAGGGCCCGCTCGTCCTGCTTGCCTCCCGGATCGCCGATCATCCCGGTCCCGCCCCCGGCCAACGAGATGGGGCGGTGCCCGGCCAACTGGAAACGCCTGAGCGTGCACATCTGGAGGAGGCTCCCCACGTGGAGGCTGTCGGCCGTGGGGTCGAAGCCGGCGTAAAGGGTGAGGCCCCCGTCGTCGAGGCGGGGCAAGAGCGCGGGGTCGGTCACCTGGTGGATCAGGCCACGGAAGGCGAGGTCCTCCGTCAGCGTGGGCATGATCCCACCTTGCCATACCCGGGTAGGTTGACTGCCGCATGGATCCGCCACTGCCCATTGAGGGGATCCTGCCGCCGGACCTGCAGGGGACGCTGCTGCGGATCGGTCCCGGTGAGGGCGGGGCGGGCGCCCTCAATGCGGTGGAGTTGCGGGACGGGACGGCGGTGTCGCTAGTGACCTGCGATTCCGCGGCCGACGCCAACGTCTTCTGGCACGCCGGCTCGGTGTTGGCCCTGGCCGAAGTCGGGTTGCCCCTGCAGTACTCACGGCAACTGGTGGAGGAGGAATTCGGTGGCGGTCTCACGGTGCCGATCGCCTCGCACGTCCACCGCGATGCGGCGACGGGGCACCGGGTCCTCTTCGGTGTGGAGGAAGGCGCCGAGACCAATCGACTCCGCCTGGGCGAGTGGGATGCCCAGGGAGCGCTGGCCTCTTTCCAGGCGGTGACCCTGGAGCGGGCGACCTGGCAGCACGACCTGGCGGTGACGGCCCGGCATATCGTCTTCGTGGAGTCGCCCACCGAGCCCCTGCCGGGTGACGATGCGGTCCCCTTCCGCTGGACGCCGGGGGCCGAATGCTGGGCGGGGGTGGTGCCGCGGGGGGGTGAAGGGACGACGGTGCGGTGGTTCCGTCTCGAACCCTGTCTGGTCACCCATGTTCTCGGCGCCTCTGACGATGGTGACGACGGGGACATCGTTCTCTACGTCTGTGCCTACCAGGTGCCCGAGAAGGGACAACCGGTCGATCTCACGTCGTCGATCGTGGGTCCCGATGGGATCGGGATGACCCTTATCGGTGGCGGCTTGCCGGTCCTCGAGCGCTGGAGGATCTCCGGCGGGCGGTTGGAGCGGACGCAGGTGGATGAGCGGTTCGTCGAGTATCCACGAGTGGACCCGCACTGTGAGGGGCTGCCGTTCCGGTACGGCTACTGCGTCGAGTTGGACCGTGGCCCGCTCGACCAGCAGGGGATCGATCACCTGGGGTTGCTTCGTTTCGACGTGCAGCGGGACGAAGTGACGAGCTGGAACCCGGGCCAGTACCGGACCGCCAGTGAGCCGTTGTTCGTGCGGGCCGTCGATGGGCGCAGCGATGACGAGGGGTGGCTGCTCACGGTGGTCGACGATGCCACCAGGGGAGCCAGCGACATCTACGTGCTCGACGCCTCGTCTTTCGGGCGCCGCGGCCCCCAGGCGGTCATCCACCTGCCCAATGCCGTGCCGTTTCGCAGCCACGGGGAGTGGGTCGGAGCGGACCGGTATCGCTGAGCCCCCGGAAATCGGCGACGAGGAGCCCCCGGGCCGACCGTTCCCTCGTGCATGGTCACCACGACGCTCCGAGACGGTCCCCGGCCCGGCACCGTGTCGCGCCGGACCGAAGTGCTCGTCGCCAGCGTGGCCCAGCATCACAAGGCCGTGGCGAACCATCAGCGACAGCTCCTCCTCGCCGTGGCCGAGCTCGATCGCCGCAAGGCGTGGCGGGTCGACGGCGCCACCTCCATGGTGGCCTGGCTGGTGCAGCGCTGCGGGGTCACGGCCACGACCGCCCGTGAATGGGTCACCGTGGCGGCGAAACTGGGCTCCCTCCCTCAGATCTCGGACGCCTTGGCTCAGGGCCACCTCTCCTTCGACCAGGTCAAACCACTGGTGGAGGTGGCCAAGCCCGAGACCGACACCGCCCTGGCCGAGAAGGCCACCCACTGGTCGGCAAAGCAGGTCCGGGAGCTGGCCATCGCCGTGCGGAACCAGAGCGACGAGCAGGCAGCCGGCTCCTATCAACGGCGCTTCCTGCGGTTCAACGATCGCCGCCGCACGTTCTCGGGTGTCCTCCCCGACGAGCACTACGCCATCGTGAAGGGCTCGCTGGTGGCCCGGGCCACGCGCCGACTCCGGGACCGGACTCCCTTCGACCAGAGGATGGCCGACGCCCTGGTCGAGGTCTGCAAGGGCGATGCTGCCGGTGAGAGTGGAGTTGGTGCTGGCGGTAATGGGCGAGCCGGTGGCCGAGGCCGCAATCGACCCACCGTCGTCGTCCACGCCGCCATGAGCTACCTGGCCGGAGGGGTCGGCGGTGCCGAACTCGACGTCCTCGGTCCCCTCTCCCACGAAGTCGCCCGCCGCCTGGCCTGTGACGCCAAGGTGATCGTCTCGGCGGACAACAACCAAGGTCAGAGCCTGAATCAGGGGCGGGCCCGCCGGGACCCGACGGACGCTCAGCGCTTGGAGATCCGGCGTCGGGACAAAGGTTGTCGGTTCCCAGGCTGCACGCACACCGAGTTCACCGACGTGCACCACGTGCTGCACTGGATCAACGGCGGGGCCACCGACCTTTGCAATCTGGTCGAGCTCTGCGACCAGCATCACCGCTCGGTACACGAGATGGGTTGGAAAATGTCCGGTGATGCCAACATCGAGTTGTCATTCCGCAGCCCGACCGGTCGACTGATTTCCTCAACGCCGTCGCCGGCCTTCACCTCAGCGCGAGACGGACCGCCTGGTTGATCTTGTCGTGCAGGGCGACATTCTCGGCCCGCCCGGGCACCCTTACCCGAATGAGCGCGGGGGCTTCCTGATGGAACGCCCGTTCCAGCTCGTCCACCGAGTCCACTTCGTAGACGTCGAGCCCGAAACCGCGACCGACGTTGCCCAGGTCCGTGGTGGGTGGGGTCCCGAAGAGTTGTTCAAAGGTGCCGTGCGGCAAGGTCTCGGCTTGGGGAAGGAAGGAGAAGATCCCTCCTCCTCCGTTGTCCACAACGACGAAGGTGCAGGGGACATCGGGCAGGTTGACGAGCCCTGACACGTCGTGCAGAAAGGCGAGGTCCCCCATGAGGGCGAACGTGCGGTGGCCAGCCGCAGCTACCCCCAGAGCGGTCGAAACCACTCCGTCAATTCCATTGGCGCCCCGGTTGGACAGCACCGGCGGTGGCGCGGGAAGCGCCGGGGCGAACCACTCCAGATCACGCATCGGCATGGAGGCCGCCACCATGATGGTGGCATCGGTGAGGCTCGCATGCCGGGCCACCATGCGAGCCACCAGGGGCTCACTGACTTCGTTGCCGAGTACTTCGGCGATCGCCAATTGAGCCCTCTGTTCGCGGATGCTCCAATCGGAGAGCCATTGCTCGTCGCCCGGAGTGGCGTCGGTGAAGGCAGCGGCAACCCAGGCGTCGGCATCGACGTGATGGAATTCGCTCACGGCATGCGTCGGATCGGTCCACTCCCACCAGGGATCCACGGAGATGATCCTGGCCCCACTGGCTGCGGCCGCGGACACGTAGGCGCCGAGCGCTTTCGAAAGCCAGGGCGCACCCAGCATGACGATGCACTCAGGGAGCGGGGGTCCGGTACGCACAATGGCGTCGGCAGCAGCGATCGTGCCATCAAACCGGCAACCCGAGCGGGGATCGGCCAGCAATGGCCATCGGAGCTGTTCTCCCAGTGACCGCACCTCTGCGGGGTCATGCGTCGCAACAGCGCCGGCGATGATCAGACCACGGCCGCTCAGGGGTTGGTCCAGCGATGGGGGAGCCGAGACGATCGTGGAACTGCGGGGTCCCGCTCCATCAGGGAGTGCTCCTGGCTTGCCGACCAGTGGTTCCCGGAAGGCCAGGTTCAGGTGCACCGGTCCCGGTCCGTGCGGTCCGTTCCGGGCTTCAGCGAAGGCCCGGGCGGCCAACGGCCTCCACGTGGCCTCCTGCCCAGAGACAGGAACTCCCGGCGCGCAGGCCCACCTGGTGGCCGTGGTGAACAAGCCGTCCTGATCAATGGTCTGTGGAGCACCGACGTGGTGCAGTTCGGGCGGGCGGTCGGCCGTGCACAAGATGAGGGCGACCCGGGCATGGTGGGCTTCGAGCACGGCCGGGTGAAGCTCAGCGGCGGCGGTACCGCTGGTGGTGCAGATGACAGTGGGCCGACCACTGGCCATGGCGAGTCCGAGGCCGTAAAAGGCAGCGCTCCGTTCATCGAGCCGGATGTGCACTCGGAGTCGCTCCGCCAGAGCCAAGGCGATGGGAGTTGACCGTGAACCCGGGCAGATGACGGCATCTGTGACCCCAGAAAGTACCCACTCGTCAACCAAGGTGGCACTGAAGGTCGCCTGTACGCTCATTGGGCGTGCCACTCCATGTTGAAACGCGCGGGTCCGGTCCGCCATTGGTGCTCCTGCACGGTTTCACTCAAACCGGTCGTTTGTGGGGACCCTTCGGGGACAAGCTGAGCACTACCCGCACGATCATCGGCGTGGATCTTCCCGGCCATGCAGGATCCGATTCCGTGCGCGCCGACCTTGCCACTACGGCCCACCTGGTGCGCGAAGCGATCGAGGCGACCATTGGGTCGGCCCCATGTGACCTGCTCGGCTACTCGCTCGGGGCCCGGGTCGCTCTGCACGTTGCTACCGGGACCGAACTCGCCTTGAACACATTGATCGTCATTGGTGCCACAGGGGGCATGGAAGATCCCGAACAGCGCAGCCATCGGCGTCAAGCCGACGAGGCTATTGCCGACGATCTGGAGGCTTCGGGACGGGTCGACTCGTTCATCGACGGCTGGTTGGCCAGCCCGATGTTCGCCCGACTCTCGGATGCGGCGGACAGCGGTGAGCGCAAGCGCAACAGCGCGGCAGGCTTGGCGTCGAGCTTGCGCATGGCCGGCCTTGGCGCTCAGGAACCCTTGTGGAATCGCCTGACCACGCTGTCGGTCCCCATGCTTTCCTTGGCCGGTACCGATGACACGCGGTTCAGTGCTCACGCTCTTCGTCTGGCTCGCCTGGCACCTCACGGTGTGGCCTCCCTCGTACCCGGTGGTGGGCATGCAGTGCATCTCGCCCAGCCTGATCACGTCTGGCGTCTGATCCGTCATTGGCTCGGTGCCGCGTGAGCACGGCTCACGCGAGGAGTCCGACGGTGAGAAGGAGGCCAACGGCGACTTGAAGACGGGCGGTGTCAGCCAACATGGAGAGAAGTGGGCGACCCGTTTTGTCGCTCAGAGCGAGGCGCACCGGCGGGAATGCCAATGGCATGGCGAGGAGGGCCACCAACGACCACCTGCGGTAGTGCCAGAGGACTCCGATTGAGAGGGCAACTCCCATGAGTGTGAAGCCATAGAGCAGACCTGCATATTGGCGCCCCACGCGCACGGCCAGGGTCTTCTTCCCTGCCACCTTGTCGGTCACCATGTCGCGCAGGTTGTTCGCCTGCAGGAGCGCGGCTGACAAGAGACCGACCGGTACGCCTGCCCACAGTGCCATCCCCCAGGCGTAACTGTGGGTGAAGGAGTGGTGATCGAGCGAAATCACCAGCGGGGCATGCTGCACATAGGCCGAACCTGCGGTCGCCACCAGTCCGAAGAACACGAAGACGAACACCTCACCCAGCCCGAGGTAACCATAGGGATGTGGACCTCCGGTGTAGGCCCACCCTGATATCCCGCAAAGGAAGCCTATGGGGATGAACCACCACGTCACGTTGGCAGCCAAGATCAGGCCAGCCACTCCGGCCACGCCGAATGCGAGAAGCGCAGCACGCTTCACGGCTCGCGCCGTTGCGAGTCCCCCGGCGACGAGGCGCACCGGTCCTACGCGCTTCTCGTCCGTACCCCGGACACCGTCGGCGTAGTCGTTGACATAGTTGGTCCCGATTTGAATGCCGAGTGCCACGACAAGGGCCAGCCCAGCGTTGAGCACCGAAAGGTGGCGGACATAGCCGGTGCAGACTTCGACGTGGCAGGTACGCGTGATCTGGGGCGTCATGACGGTGAATTGTCCGCTCGACAAATAGCCGGCAGCGGTGCCAACCGCGACCGGGACAACTGCCGCAGGGAAGGTGCGCGGGCGCGCGCCCGCCACCCACATCTTCAACGGCGTGCTCACGGGCGGTGAGGAAAGCGGGAGAAATCAGGAGGACGGTGCTCAACGAATGCATTACGCCCTTCCTGTCCTTCCTCGGTCATGTAGAAGAGCATGGTGGCGTCCCCGGCCAGCTGCTGGACGCCGGCCAGTCCGTCGTCGGCCGCATTCATGCCGGCCTTGATCATGCGCAGAGCAATCGGCGAGAGGCTGAGGATCTGCCGGCACCAGGCCACCGTCTCGCGCTCGAGGTCCTCCAAAGGAACCACCGTGTTCACCAGTCCCCAGTCCAACGCCTGGGCCGCGTCGTACTGGCGGCAGAGGAACCACACTTCCTTGGCCCGTTTGAGTCCGATGGTGCGGGCCAATATGGACGACCCGTAACCTCCGTCGAAACTCCCCACCTTGGGACCGGTCTGCCCAAATCGGGCATTGTCCGCCGCGATCGAAAGATCGCAGACCAGATGCAGGATGTGTCCACCCCCGATGGCGTATCCGGCAATCATGGCAATGATGGGCTTGGGGATGCGGCGCATCAGAATCTGCAGATCGAGGACGTTGAGGCGACCGATGCCCCGCTCGGCCACGGCGTCGTCGCCGATGTAGCCGTCGTCACCGCGTATCTTCTGATCCCCTCCTGAACAGAAGGCGTCCGGGCCCTCTCCGCACAGGATGATCACCCCGACATCAGGGTCGTCGCGAGCCATGGTGAACCCGTCGGTGAGTTCGAAGAGTGTCCGGGGACGGAAGGCGTTCCGCCGTTCGGGGCGGCAGATGGTCAGTTTGGCGATCCCCTCGCCCACCTCATAGCGGATATCGGTAAAGGAGCCACGCTGCTCCCAATCTGGTGCCGGGAGTGAGCGCAGATCGTCCAGGGGATCTTTGGGACTTCCGGTGACCACGGTGTGCACGGCGTCCTACGCTACCGGTCGGTGCCTGAGCTCGTCGCAATCGACATCCCGGGGGGGGCGGGCTTCGTCGATGCCCTCCGGGCCATATGGGACACCGGCGACGCTGCCACTCCTCTGGACCCCCGGCTTCCCGAGGTGGCGCGGCGGGCCATGGTCGACGCCATCAGGCCCACACGGGTGGTCGCATCGGACGGGGAGCTGCATTCATTGCCCGACGGTCTTCCGGTCGAAGTCGGAGACGCACTCGTCTTGGCTACCAGTGGTGCCTCGGGGCAACCCAAGGGAGTCGTCCTCACCCACGAAGCCCTTCTGGCATCGGCCCGGGCAACTTCAACGAGACTGGGAGTCGACCCCGGCCGTCATTCCTGGCTGGCCTGTCTTCCCCTGGCGCACATAGGTGGGCTCTCGGTGGTCACCCGAGCGCTCCTGACCGACACACCGCTGATCGTCCTCCCGGGCTTTGATGCGGACAGCGTCGAGCAGACCGGCCGTTCCGGGAGGGCCACTCATGTCTCGGTGGTCGCCACGGCCCTCCAGCGACTGGATCCTTCGGTCTTCACCAGGGTGCTCGTTGGTGGGAGCAGACCACCGGACACGGTGGCCCCGAATGTGGTCGTCACTTATGGGATGACCGAGACTGGGTCTGGGGTGCTCTATGACGGTTTCCCACTCGACGATGTCGAAGTGGCCCTCGCTGGCTCCGATCCCGGATCCGGAGGCGAAATCCTTCTCCGGGCTCCCATGCTGATGCGGTGCTATCGAGGCGGTGACACCGGTCGGGTCGTTGGCCCCGACGGAACGGCCACATGGTTCGCCACAGGTGACGGCGGATCCTTCGGGGCCGACGGGGAGCTTCAGGTCTCAGGCCGAATGAGCGACGTGATCAACACCGGCGCAGAAAAGGTGTGGCCCGAGGCAGTCGAGCGCGTCCTGCTCACCCATCCTGGCGTGGCGGATGCGGCGGTGTGGAGGCGTCCCGATCCCGAGTGGGGTGAACGGGTCGTAGCCTGGGTTGTGCCGGCAGACATCACACCCAGCCTTCAGGAACTCAGGGACTTGGTGGCCAATGCGGTTGCCCCGTGGGCGGCGCCCAAGGAATTGGTGCTGGTCGACCAGGTACCCCGGACACTGTCGGGCAAGGTGCGACGACACGAGCTTCCCCCCGCCTAAGCCCGACGTTCCCCCGACTTAGACCGCCCGACCTTCGGCCAGGTCCTCAAGGATCGTGCGCAGCTGGCGGCCCAACTCACGGGGGTTCCCCGTCAACGCAGCCAATTCCTCCCCTTCGGCATCGAGGGCATCGCCTGGTTGGAAGAAGGAGACGCGAAGGCTTCGGCCGGCGGGCACGGCCATCACCACCCACGGCTCTCCGATCCGGCCCGACTCCCGGGTCGCCATGACCGATGCCGGCACATCAACCGCAGACACGCTCCAAGAGTGCGTGCCCGCCGCCTGGGCGACTCGAGCCAACTCGGTTCTGGATCCGCTCACTGTGTGGATGCCTCCGTCATACCCTCACCGTAGGCCTTGGAAGTGCCAGGAGCTCGACTCACCGTTTGACCTCACTCGGTACCAGCACCGAAAGACGTGCGCCCCGTGCCCACCAAGTCGAGGGGTGATCGACCAGATGCCAACGCTGGGGGCCCTCACCGGCAACGAGAGGTGGCGCCGGTGGCGGAGGATCGCTCCCCCGCCACCGGCACAGTCAATCGATGTGTCCAATGCCTCCTGCTATGCCGTCTTTGACAGGCTCTTCGGCGGTGCCGAGATCTTCCCGGTGTACTTCTTGACCGGGCCCGATCCCACATTTGTCACCTCCACCGGGCTGACTGCGGTACCACCGATCCAGCTACCCGAGGGCGTCACCGCCGGCGGGGCAGTGCTACTGAGCTTGATGACCTCGGCACCCTGGAACCCGTAGTGCACACTGCTCGAATACGAGAGCGGCACGAGTCCCGGGGTGACGAATGACTTCCCGGACTTAGCGATGGCGGCCAGCAAGCCGGCCCGGGTGAGGTTCTTCCCGGCGGCCTGCAATGCCTGCACGAAGGTGTACGCCAGCGCGATCCCGTACTGGGTGTTGCCATCGAGGCCAGCCTTCGCATAGAGGCTCGGCGCATATTTCGCCAGGAGCTTCTTCTCAACCTGGACCCAGGGATTCGACACGTTCGACTCCGGTGCGAAGTAAGCGTCGGTGATGACCCCGTTCAACAAGCCACCCACGCCGGCCACCTGTGCTGCGGTGGCCCCACCCTTTTGGGCGAAGGCCGACAGCAGCGGTCCGACTGTCGGAGCATCCGCGCCGACATTGGAGACGACATACTGGGGCGAATACCCGATGACCGCCGCCGGAAGCATGGCCAACGCGGTAGCCGCGGGGATGGTGGCCATGGCCACCACCTGCGCTCCCGCCGCCTTCAAGGCCGCCATCTGATTGGACAATGGACCAGCCAGCGTGGCCACGTCGTAGGTCTGACGCGACACCACCGAAGCGGCTGGGAGCTCCCGGTCGAGACCCTTGACGAAGTCTTGACCGAACTCGTCAGCCTGGAACAGGTAGCCGACCTTCTTCCCCGCAAAGGTGGACTTGATGTAGGAGCCGAGAATCTTGCCTTCCACCGTGTACGGCGGCTGCCATCCGGAGCTCTCGGGGAACTTCGGGTTGCTCCAGCAGTTGCAGCCGGACTCAATGAAGAGCTGCGGCACCTTCTGGGAATTCAAGAAGCCCTGCACCGCCGCCTGCGTGGGTGTCCCCAACGAACCGACGTCGGCGAAGATGTTGTCCTGCAGGACCAGCTTGCGGGTCTGGGTCGCCGTGTTGGCCGGGTTGTACCCATCGTCCAGATAGTTGTAGTTGATCTTTCGACCATTGACCCCGCCATGCGCGTTGACCCAACTGAACAGCGCGCCCATGGCCGGGGCGATCTCGGAATAGCCCGGGGCGGCCGGACCGGTCAGCGGGACCGTGGCCCCGATGTTGATGGACGACGAAGTCACCCCAGGTGTCGACGCCGCTCCCGCCGTTCCCGATAGGACGGTGCTCGCCAGCGTGATGCCCATGGCACCTGCCACCAGCGCTCGCGTCCACCTCCCCCTCGACCTTCCTTTTCTATAGCTCATTGTTTCTCCCTTTCTCATGTAGCTGCTGAACTCATTCATCCGTCAACACGGGTATGGGTGCCCCTGGGGCGCCGGGAGCAGGACCGCCGACGCCCGAACCGCTCCCGGGCAGGCGACGCCAGGCCCAACGCAAGCCGCCCTGCACCCCGTGGGGGGCGGCGATCATCGCCACAATAAGGACAGCCCCGAAAATGATGGTGGCCAGATACGCGCTCACGCCGCTTCCCAGGTTGAAATGGCCCGACAGTGAGGTCGACCACTGCGGTAGGTACACCAGCAGTATGGCGCCCCACACCATCCCGATCAGGCTCCCGGTGCCACCGAGCACCATGGCGGCCAGGAGCTGGATGGAGAGGGTGAGCGGGAACGCGCCGGTGTTGACCACCCCCGTGGACAAGCCCAAGAAGGCACCGGCCAGCCCGGCACAGCCCGCACTGATCACGAAGGCCAGCACCTTGGTGCGGGCCACATTGATTCCGGCCAGCGACGCCGCGATCTCATCGTCCCGGACCGCCCGCAGGGTGCGCCCGTAACGGCTCCGCAACAGGTTGGCCAGGAGCACCAGCACGATCAGTGCCCCACCGATCTGGATCCAGGCCAACCACTCCTGGGGACTGAGCGAACCCGGGGCGTTCGGTGTCGTCATCGTGAGGCCCTGGTCCCCACCGAAAGTATTGGGCCACTTGTCGGCGATCGGTGGCAGGGCCAGTGCGAACAGCAAGGTCATGCCGGCCAGGTACGGGCCCTTCAGCCGGGTGGCGGGGATGCCGATCAGGAGTCCCGCCACACCGGCCACCCCAACTGCGGACGCCAGCTCCAACACGAAGTTCCACTGCGTATGGTTCATCAACAGAGCCGTCGTGTAAGCGCCCACCGCCATGAAGGCACCGTGACCGAGGGAGATCTGCCCGTTCACCCCGGTGAGGACGCTCAGCCCGGCCAGCACCACGACGAACGAGGCGATCTGCCCCACTTGGTAATTGTCGAACAAACTGATATTCGAGGTGACCAGGTACATGATCCCTGCCCCAAAGGAGGCAATGAGGAGGTGGCGCAGCATCGGCTGTGTGGGTATCCGAAGGTGACGCAGCCAAGGCTCGCTCACTTCACACCCTTCGTGCCGCTGGTCGGGAGAAGAGGCCTTCCGGGCGCGCCATCAGGGCCACCATGAGCAACACCAGTGCGCCCAACGGCTCGAGACCCGAACCGAGATACCCGCCCACATACGAGATGCACAGCCCGGTGACCAGCCCACCGATCAACGCCCCCACCGGGCTCTCCAATCCCCCGATGACGGCCCCCGTGAAGGCGTACACCAGCACGAGGTCCATGTAGTACGGGCCGAACGAACTGGTCGGTGCCACCAGGAGCCCGGCCAATGACCCCGCAATGCCCGCCAGGCCCCAACCGAGGGTGAGCAGGATCCCTACCCGGACCCCCAGAAGTCGGGAGATCTCGCCGGCGAAGGCAGATGCCCGCATGCGCAAGCCGAGGGTGGTGGCTCGAAAGAGAATGAGTATGGCGATCATCAACACGAGCACCGCCACCAGAATGAACACGTCAAAGTGCGAGAATGCGATCCGGGAGTGGCCGAACGTGAGGCCGCTTTGGGAGTACGCGGCGGGGAAGCCTCGGCTGGCGTTGCCGTAAATTGCGCCCGCCACACCCTCGAGCACCACAAGCAGCCCGATGGTCACGATGACGGGATTCAGTTCGGACTTGCCCTGCAGCGGCCGGATGAATATCCGCTCCGTCATGGCCCCGAAGGCGAAGCCGATGGCCAGTACCAGCACGAAAGCCCACCAGTAACTCACTCCGTGGGCCAGCAGGCTCGATGCGATGAAGGTCGTCATCATCCCTGCGGCGCCTTGGGCGAAGTTGATGATCTTGGTGGCTCGGAAGATCAGCACCAACGCCAGCGCCAGCGCCGAATAGATCATCCCGTTGGCGATGCCATTCAGCGTGTAGTTGAGGAAGAGGCTCATGCTCAGAATCCCAGATAGTGGTGGCGCAGATCCTCGTCGGCCGCCACCTCCGCCGCCGAGCTCGACACCACTACTTCACCCAGATTGAGCACCACCGCGTGCTGGGAGACCGAGAGCGCGCTGCGCGCGTTCTGCTCCACCAGCACCACCGTCATGTCCGTCCCTGTGGCGTGGGCACGGAGAAGGCCCATGAGCTGGGCCGTAACCAAGGGGGCAAGCCCCAGCGATGGCTCGTCCAGAAGAAGCAGGCGGGGTCGGGAGATGAGGGCCCGGCCGAGCACCAGCATCTGACGTTCCCCGCCCGAGAGGGTGGAGGCATGGCGGTGGCGGAAACCCTTGAGGCGGGGGAAAAGCTCGAGGATCTCCTCAATCGCCGATTGCCGCTCGCGGCGCTTCAGGCACCAAAGTGTGGCCAATCGGAGGTTCTCCTCCACCGTCAGCTCCTCAATGATGCCTCGGCCTTCGGGCACATGGGCCACCCCCTGGCGGGCGATGGTCTCCACCTTGCGCCCCAGGAGCTCCTCCCCCTTGAAGTGCACAGAGCCGGTTCGGGGTCTGACCAGCCCCGAAATGGTCCGGAGCAAGGTGGTCTTCCCGGCACCATTTGCCCCCAGCACGGCGGTGATCGACCCCGGCCGTGCCTCGAACGACACCGAGCGCAGCGCACGAACCGCCCCGTAGGAGACGCTGAGGTCCAGGATCTCAAGCACCGTCTGCCGTCCCCTGCGTCCCAGCCGACTCGTGGACCTCATCCCCCAGATAGGCCGTCGCCACCTCGGGGTTGGCCCGGACCGACTCGGGCGTACCGTCGGCGATCACCTGACCGAAGTTGAGAACCACCAGCCGGTCACAGACCGACATGACCAGATCCATGTGGTGTTCCACCAGCAGCACGCCCATGTCATCCTTCAAGCCCCGGATAAGGGTGGCCAGCTCGTCCATCTCGTCATTGGAAAGCCCGCTGGCCGGCTCGTCCAGCAGGAGCAACTTGGGCTCGGCCATGAGGACGCGGCCCAGCGCCGTGCGCTTCTGAATCGCGTAAGGGAGCGCCGAAGGAAGGTGACGGGCGTAATCCGCGGCACCCAGCCGGTCGAGGACCTCCAGCCCACGGGTGGCGACCTGACGCTCTTCCCGGCTGGAGCGCCACAGGCCGAGGAACGATGACCCGATGTCGCTCTGCAGAGTGGGCTGGGCGCCCAGCATCACATTCTCCAACACTGTCAACCCTGTGCAGAGCCCCACGCCTTGCAGGGTCCGGGCGATCCCCAGCCGGGTCAGGTCGTGGGGGCGGTGGCGCCGGAGTGGCACCCCGCAGTAAGTGAGTGAGCCCGCGTCGGGGCGCACGAACCCGCAGATGACGTTGAACAGCGTGGTCTTCCCGGCGCCGTTGGGCCCGATCACCCCCACGATCTCGCCGCGGGCGACCGACATGGAGACTCCGTCGAGTGCCAGGAGCCCCCCGAAGCCCACACTCAGCTGCTCGACCACCAGCCTGGACTCGGCTGCCTCGGTTCCATCCGTTGCGCTCGTGGCCTACTCCTCGGTCACGGGGGCAGTGCCGGTCCACCGCTCACGGTGCACGATCGATGACTTGGTCCACCAGCCCCCGGGCATTGGCCGCGACACTACCGATACCACCTAGGAGGCGCACCGGATAGGCCCGATGAGGTCAGGGTGATGCTGCGGATGGCCTCACTTCGTACCCATCACGTTGCTGAGGCGCTCAAGTTTGTCGGGATTCGACACCACGCGTACGCCCACGATCTGGCCACCGAGGATGTCCAGTACCAGGGCAGCGATCACCTGGCCGGCGGCGGCGAACACCATGGCAGGCTGGCCGTTCAAGGTCGCTTCACGCGGCTCGCCCTCCAGTTTCTTGGCCACATTGAGGAGGAAGCGGGAGCTCCGGATCGACCCGACCACCGGCTGCACGGCGGCCCGCACCTTGCCGCCCCCATCGGTCCAGACCACGACATCATCCGACAACAAGGCCAGCAATCCCTCCAGATCTCCGGTACCGCAAGCCACGACGAACTGATTGGTCAGGTCACGGCCGTGGCGCAGGTCCGCATCGAAGCGCTGGCGTCGGTCGCCGATTCGAGTGCGGGCCCGAGCGGCGAGTTGGCGGCATCCCGGCGCAGTGCGGCCTAGGTATTGGGCAATCTCATCGAAGCGGTAACCGAATATGTCATGGAGGAGGTAGGCGGCGCGCTCGGGTGGCGTCAGTTCCTCCAGCAGCACCAGGAAGGCGAGCGACAGGGAGTCCGCCTGCTCAAGAATTGAAGATTCTTCGACGATGACCGGCTCAGGCAGCCACGGGCCGACGTAGGTGACCCGCTTCACGCGGGCCGATTCCAGTTGGTCGATGCACAGGCGGGTCACAATGGTCACCAGGTAGGCGCGTACGGAATCAACTGTGTCGTCGTTGCGTTGGAGCCAGCGGAGGCACGACTCCTGCACCATGTCATCGGCATCGGCTCCGCTGCCCAACATTCGGTAGGCGATGCCGAAGAGGAGCGCGCGCCACTCCTCGAACGCCGCCAACTCGTGTTCATGCGACAGTCGAGGCACCGTTCTCTTTCATGGGTATCGCACATTGATCAGAGAAGCCTTGGCTGTGCAGTCCGAGCCCGGCATTGAATCGGGACCGGAAGTTCTCCAGGGCCACCCACGCCGCCAGCTCGACGAATTCGGCGTCGCTGAGGTGCCGGCGCAATCGGGCTGCCAACTCATCGGAGACGTCGGCGGGTGACCGCGTGGCCTGCTCGGCGTACTCGAGCACGGCCCTCTCGCGCTCGCCGAAGAGGTCGCTCTGGCGCCAGTGCCCCACCGCTCGGACCTTCTGCGGATTGATGCCCTCGTGCATTCCCTCGTAGTAGCCGAAGTCCACGCACCAGGAGCACCCGATGGTGGTCGCGGCGGCCTGAATGGCCAGCCAGCGCAGCGTCGGGTCGAGCTTCTTCCAACCCTTCTCCGCTGCAGTCTCGACCGCTCCCATGGCGACAAGCACCCCCGAATGGTGCGATGCCGCACCGGTGGGCTCGACCATCCGGCCGAACTTGCGCTTCGTGTAGGCCCGGGCCATCCGGGGAATCACACCTTTGGCGTCGTATTCCAAGAAGACATGTGCCATGGGGCACCACCTTTCGTCGTCTCTGCGTCACCCAACCAGACGGAGCAGCCCGTCGAATTGTGACAAAGGTGCCCAGTGGCTACCTCAGTGGATACCTCAGTGGACACTTCGGTGGATACCTCAGCCGTTGTCTCGGCTGTGGCCTACCCCGCTCAGCCGACCCCTCCCGACGGCTGGGACGTACTGCCGCCGTCGACCACGAATGTCTGGCCCGTGACCCACGAGGAGGCGTCGGAGGCCAGGAACAGGGCGGCCGTGGCGATGTCGTCGGGTACGCCCAAGCGGCGCAGCGGGATGTGGGCCGCGATCGATGCCTCGCCCGGGCCTTCCCACAAGGCGGCCGCCAACCTGGTCTTGACCAGGCCCGGTGCCAGGGCGTTGACCCGGACATCGGGCGCCAACTCGTAGGAGAACTGTCGGGTGAGGTGCAGGACGGCGGCTTTGGTCACGTTGTACCAGCCGATCCCGGGCTCCACGCCCAGTCCACCTATGGAAGCCACATTGATGATGGACCCCCTTCCTGCACCCGGCCCTGAGCGTCCCAGACCTGCTTTCACGGCGGTCGCCGTCCAGACGACCACCGACAGCTGGTTCACCTCGAAGGTCTTCTGGGCCCGGGCCACGTCCAGGTCGACCAGCGGTCCGAAATAGGGATTGGTCCCAGCGTTGTTGACCAGAATGTCCAATCCCCCGAAGCGAGCCACGGCCTCTCCCACACAGGCCTGTGCCTCTTCGGGCCGGCCCACGTGACCGGCTACCCAGGCCACGTTGTCGGCCGGAGCCCCGTCGGCCACCAGGCGGTCCGCCGCCTCGGCCAGGTGATCGGCCGTGCGCGCGGTGAGCATGACCTTGGCACCGGCTTCGAGGAAGCGGGCCGCCATGGCCAGACCTATCCCTCGGCTCCCGCCCGTGATCAGCGCGGTCCTCCCCTTGAGTTCGAGCTCCATGCCCCGAGCCTTGCACGGCCTGTCACACAGGCGCCCGCCCGGGGGGGCCGTAGCATCCGTAACGTGAACCACCTGGCCGACGAGACGAGCCCCTACCTGCGCCAGCACGCCGACAACCCGGTGGAGTGGTTCCCCTGGGGCCCCGAGGCCCTGGCCCGGGCCAAGGCGGAGGACAAACCCATTTTCCTCTCCATCGGTTACGCCAGCTGCCACTGGTGCCATGTGATGGCCCACGAGAGCTTCGAGGACCAGGCGACGGCCGACGACCTCTCGAAGTGGTTCATATCGATCAAGGTCGACCGGGAGGAGCGCCCCGACCTCGACTCTCTCTACATGGCCGCCACCCAGGCCCTGACCGGTTCGGGTGGTTGGCCCATGTCGGTCTTCTGCACCCCCGACGGGCGACCGTTCTACGCCGGGACCTACTTCCCACCCGAGGAGCGCCATGGCATGCCGGCCTTTCGGCGGGTGGTGGAGGCCCTCGGTACGGCCTGGTTGACCGAGCGGGAAGAGGTGACGGCCCAGGCGGACGCGCTGGTCGACGCCGTGCGCCGGGAAGTGCGCCTGGCCGAATCGATGACCGAACGGTTGGTCGCGTCGGGTGCCACGCCCGTCCTGGCGGCGGACATCGACCCCGACGCCCTCATCGCGCAGGCCGTCGACAGCTTGGCGGCCGGGTTCGATCCAAAGTGGGGTGGTTTCGGTCCGGCGCCCAAGTTCCCCCGGCCCACGCTGGTGGAGCTGTGCCTGCGTCACCACCGGCGGACCGGTTCCGAGCGTTCCCGCCAGATGGCGCTGACCACTCTCGACGCCATGGCGGCCGGCGGCATCTACGACCACCTGGTGGGCGGGTTCTGCCGCTACTCGACCGACGCGCGGTGGCTGGTGCCCCATTTCGAGAAGATGTTGACGGACCAGGCTCAGCTGGCCCGGGCCTACCTGCACGCCTGGCAGGTCACCGGGCGCGACGAGTATCTCGCCGTGGTCACCGAGACCCTCGATTTCGTCCTGCGCGATCTCTCGACCCCCGAGGGCGCGCTCTACTCATCCTTCGACGCCGACGCCGGCGGGGTGGAGGGGAGCCACGCCACTTTCACCATGGAGGACCTCCGTCAAGCCCTCCCCCCCGACCTCGTCGCCCCCACCGCCGAGTGGTACGGCATCACCGAAGCCGGCAACTGGGAGGGGCGTTGCATCCCGGTGCGCCCGGTCGGGGCCCCCTTGCGGCGACCGGCCCCGATTGAGGAGGCCCGGGCCCTCCTCGCTGCCGTGCGGGCCCGGCGAGCCCAACCGGCTCGAGACGAGAAGGTCCTCACCGAGTGGAACGCCATGGCGGTGGCCACGCTGGCCGAGGTGGCCGGCGCCACCGGGTCCGCGCACTACGCCACCCGGGCCCAGGAGATCGGCGAGTTCCTGATGGCCTCCTTGTACCACGAGGGTCGCCTGATGCGGAGCTGGCAAGGGGGGCGGGCCCGCCACCTGGCGGTGGCCGCCGACCACGCCTGGCTCATTGAGGCATGCGTCCGCCTTTCCGAGCTCACGGGCCACGAGGTGTGGCGGTCCCGGGCGCTGCGGGTGACCGGCGAACTGCTCAACCTGTTCCTCGACGCCGAGGCGGGGGGCTTCTACACCACCGGCAATGACGCCGAAGCGCTGGTCATCCGCCCCAAGGAGTTCATAGACGCGGCGGTGCCGGCCGCCAACTCCGTCGCGGTCGGCGCGTTGCTGCGAGCCCATGCGCTCCGCGACGACCCCTCCTTGCGCGACGCCGTGGAGCGCACGGTCACCCTGGCCCTGCCCCTGCTCGCCGAGCACCCGAGCGCGCTGGCCGATCTGGCCGCCGCCCTCCCGATGTTGAACGGGCGCCAGGAGATCGTGATCACCGGGAACCGGCCGGACCTCCTGGACGAAGTGCGCCGGCACTGGCTTCCCGCCGCGGTCATCGCCTGGGGCGAAAGCGATGGCTCACCGCTCTTTGCCGGACGAGCCGAGGGATTAGCGTTCCTCTGTCGGGGCTACACCTGCAATGCTCCGGCCGAGGACCCGACCACTCTCTCCGTTCAACTGAAGGCGCTGCTCTGATGACCGAGGACACCGTCGATCACGAGACCCGGCCCGAGCCGAAGACACCGACGGACCCGGCCCGCCTCCTGCGCCGCTCGGCGCGGCGCCTCGAGAGGATACCCACCTCGGGTGGTTCCACCCTGCACCTGCTGGTTCTCTCCTCCACGGTGGAGGACACCACGGTGGTGGACCTGGCCACCCGTACGGTCATGCGCGTCCGGGTCCCGTGGCCCCCGGGGCACGAGCCCGACATCACTGCCTTCGACGTGGTGGAGGTGATTCTGGCCGACGATCCCGAACGTGACGACCTGGCCCAGCCCGAGGCCACCACCGCGGCCGGGCTGCCCCGGCATGTCGGCACCTTGCGGGGACGCCACCTCCGCAAGCTCCTGAGCCGGATGGTGGCCAGCCCCGAAGGTCCCCTCCTGGGCTTCCCTGGCCCTTCGGCCCCCTACTGGGAGTTCCGAGGGTTCCGCCCCTCGGTGGCCCTCGTGGAGCCCGCCCGCAGCCCGCAGCTGATCCGGCGCCTGGCCGACGGCTCGACCTGGGTCCGCTTCGGGTGGAACAGGGAGGACGTCTGGCTGCCGGTGGAGGACCGTAATGCCGCGCGCGCCCTCGATGCGGCCCGCCGCGAACGCCTCAGCGGCAAGAGCCTGGCCACCGCGCTCGGGTTCGACCCGCAGTACCTGCTGGTGACCGTCAGCCCTCCCCGAGACGGACACTGCTACAAGGTCTGCGCGGCCATCCTGCCCCGCGGCTGAACGCCGAGGGGGGCCGGTTACGGCTACCGGCCGAGCTTGCCCCCGGCGAGATCCTCGGCCATGGCCCAACCGAAGGCGACCAGGCGATCACCTTTGCCGGCATCGAAATTCCCGAAGTGCGCTTCGACCCCCTCGGGGATCTTCACCTTGGGAGCGAAGAAGTCGAGGCCGCCGGCCACCGACCCGTCGCCCTTGAGCACGAAGGTGCGATCGTCCAACCGGCTTTCGCAGCCGAAGCGCTTGGACAGCCGGCGGGCCCAGGCCCGCTCCTCTCCCGACGACTTGTGGTCGGGAAAGGGGACGACGTCCTGCAGTCCGGCGAAGGCCCGGAAACCCTCGGGGCAGAGCAGGCGGGTCCCCAGCAACACGTCCTCGTCGGGAAAGGCCAGCAGGGCACGACGGTACTGGTCCGACATAATCCCCTTGAGTGCGGCCTCGGCCCTGGCTGTGCGGTCGACCAGCGCCAGACCCACCAGCAGCGAGGGTGTCCCGCCGATCCTCTCCAGGGTGCAGAACGAGTAGCCCCGCAACTTGTTGCCCTCCCGGGCCAGGGTGATCAACACCCACGACTCACGTTCCTTGGACAGGAACCCTATGTCGAACCCGGGGGGACGATCTGCACTCAGATCCGCCATCTCCACCAGCTCGGTGTCGCTGAGCGCGGTGCAATCCTTGGTGCTCACAACGATCGGCATGAGGTTGAGTCTACTGGCTCGGACCAGAGCAATCCCAACCAGCCCCTCCGCCGGCACCGGCCCTTGGAGTGCGCCGACCGGCTCCCGGCCCAGGTCAGGCCCTTGTCACGACAGGACTGCGCTCTGACCGAGAAGCCGTTTTAGCTCCCCAACCAGGCCATTCCGGCAATCCACATTGAATTCGGGCGGCAGACGGAGGACCTTGTCCCCCACGTGGAGGAGCACCGCTGAGGGACCGGGGTGGCCACTCAGGACCTCCTTGAGCCCGTGCACCTTGGCGTCGGTGAGCACGCCCAGCGGCAGGGAGATGTGAAGGTCCTCCTCCCCCCGCTCCAACAGCGGGCGGGAGACCTCCATGCAGACGATCTTGGGCTCGTCCTCCCGCGTATCGAGGCGGCCGCGGACCACCACGATGGCGTCGTTCTCAATCAGGGCGCCGTACTCCGCCATGGTCTTGGGGAACACGAAGACCTCCATGGCCGCCTGCAGATCCTCAAGGACGAAGCGGGCCATCAGGTCGCCCTTCTTGGTGTAGGTCCGCCGCAGGTCGGTCACCACCCCCCCCACCGCCCGCACGCCGGAACGCTCCCCCGTCGGGTCCTCCTCCCGCAGGTCCGACAGGCTGCAGTCGGCGTAACGGGCCAAGGCCTGCTCGAATCCCATCAACGGGTGGTCGCTGACGTAGAGGCCAAGCATCTCCTTCTCGAACGCCAGCCTCTGCGCCTTGTCGAATTCGGTGTCGGGGATCGTCACCTTGGCTGCTCCCCAACCCGGGTCGCCCTGCTCGTCCTCCTCGAAGGCGGCGAACAAGGTGGTGATACCCGAATCGCGCTCCTTGCGCCGCTCCAGGGTGCGATCGACGATGCCCTCCAGCACCAGGCACAACCCTTGCCGGGAATGGCCGAGGGAGTCGAAGGCGCCACCCTTGGCCAGCGATTCCATGGTGCGCTTGTTCAACACGACCGGGTCGACCCGCGCGCAGAAGTCGAAGATGTCGGCGAAGGGGCCATTGGCATTTCGCTCGGCCACGATGCGCTCGACCAGGCTCTCCCCCACGTTGCGCACGGCGGCCAGCCCGAAGACGATGGCCGGGCCGGAGTGGTCACCGGTCCGGTCGGGAGCGAACTCGGCCAGCGACCGGTTGACGTCGGGCACCAGGACGTCAATGCCCCGGGCGCGGCACTCGGCCAGGTAGACCGCCGTCTTGTCCTTGTTGTCCTTGACCGAGGTCAAAAGCGCCGCCATGTACTCCACCGGATGATGCGCCTTGAGCCAGGCGGTCTGGTAGGTCACCAGTCCGTAGCCGTAGGCATGTGACTTGTTGAACGCGTAGTCGGCGAAGGGCTCAATGATGTCGAAGAGCTCGGTGCCGAGCTTGTCGCCGTAGTCCTCGGCGACGCATCCGGCGACGAACTTCTCCCGCTCGGCGGCAATGAGGGCCCGGATCTTCTTGCCGCACGCCTTGCGCAGGTTGTCGGCCTCCTCGAGGGAGTACCCGGCGAACTTCTGAGCCACCCGCATGACCGACTCCTGGTAGAGCATCAGGCCGTAGGTGTCCTTCAGGATCGGCTCCAGGTCGGGGTGCAGGTAGGTCAGCTCCTTGCGGCCGTTCTTCAGCTCGGGGTAGTCCCGGTGCATGTTGGCCGCCATCGGCCCCGGCCGGTACAGCGCAACCAGCGCCGCCACGTCGTCGAAGCTGGTGGGTGCCAGCGCCCGCAGCGTCTGGCGCATGGCCGAGCCTTCCAGCTGGAACACACCGATGGAGTCGCCCCGCCGGAGCATCCCAAGAGTCGGCTCGTCGGCCAGGTCGACCCCGTCGATGTCGGGCCGCTGCCCGCTGACGGCCTCCACCAGGTCCAGCGTCCGCTCTATCACCGAGAGGTTCCGCAGACCCAGGAAATCCATCTTCAGCAGTCCCAGGTCCTCCACGCCGTGCATCTCGTACTGGGTGACGATCGGCGCGTCCTCGGGCCTGCCCCCGGCATCGGGCTTGCGCTGCACGGGCAGGTAGTCGGTCAGGGGATCGCGCGAGATCACGACGGCCGCCGCGTGGATCCCGTCCTGGCGCCGCAGTCCCTCCAGCCCCAGCGCCACGTCGATGACCTCCTTGGCATCGGTGTCGGTCTCGTGCATGATCCGCAGTTCCGCCGCCGCCGCGTACCCCTCGTTCTGCCCCTCGGTCCTGGTCAGGCAGGCATGGAGCGAGGTATCACGACCCATCACCAGGGGTGGCATGGCCTTGGCGATGCGATCACCCACGCTGTAGGGCTTGCCGAGCACGCGGGCGGCGTCGCGCACGGCGGCCCGGGCCTTGATCGTCGAGAAGGTGACCACCTGGGCCACCCGGTCGCTGCCGTACTTCTCGGCCGCGTAGTGCATGACGTCGCTGCGGTAGCGCTCGTCGAAGTCCATGTCGATGTCGGGCATCTGCTTGCGACCGGGATTCAGGAAGCGCTCGAACAGGAGGTCGTAGCGGATCGGGTCCAGGTCCACGATGCGCAGGCAATAGGCCACACAGCAGCCGGCCGCCGAGCCCCGGCCCGGGCCCACCCGGATACCCGACTGGCGGGCGAAGCGGATGAGGTCCCACACCACCAGGAAGTAGGCGGCGAACCCCATGTTCCCGATGACGCCGAGCTCGTAGTCCAGACGCTCCATCACGGCCGGCGGGACGGGGGTGCCGTAGCGCTCCCGGGCCCCATCGGCGGTCAGGTCACGCAGGTAGGCCAGCGCCCTGTCCTCGTAGGCGTCCCCGGCGAAACGGTCGGGGACGGGGAACTCGGGCAGGCTCGGCTTGCCCAGTTCTATCTGCACGTCGGCTCGCTCGGCGATGAGCAGCGTGTTGTCGCATGCCTCGGGGAGTTCGCGGAAGAGGTGGCGCATCTCACGGGACGATTTCAGGTAGTGCTCGGTGCCCTCAAAGCGGAAACGGTTGGTTTCGGAGAGCAGCGCGCCGGTCTGCACGCAGAGGAGCGCGTCGTGGGCCACCGCGTCTTCCCGGTGGGTGTAGTGGCTGTCGTTGGTGGCCAGCAACGGCGCGCCCAGGCGGCGCGCGATCTCCACTAGTTGGGGGTTGGTCCGATGCTGATCGGCGATGCCGTGGTCCTGCAGCTCGACGAAGAGGTTCTCCCGCCCGAAAATGTCCTGCAACCGCGCGGCGCGCCGTTCCGCCTCCACGGCGTCGCCGGCCAGCAGGGCCTGGAGTACCACTCCTCCCAGGCAGCCGGTGGTGGCGATCAGGCCCTCGTGGTGACGCTCGAGCAGCTCCCAGTCGACCCGTGGCTTGTAGTAGTAACCCTCGAGGTAGGCGGCCGACGACAGCTTCAAGAGGTTCCGGTAGCCCCCGACCGTCTCGGCCAGCAGCGTCAGGTGGTAGTAGAGCTTCTGCCCCCCTTCGGCATCGCCACCGGTGTCATCCATCCTGCCCCGCCGGACCGGGCGCTCATGGCGCGACTTCCCGGCCATGTAGGCCTCGGTGCCGATGATGGGTGTGATCTCCCGGGCCCGGCAGGCCTTGTAGAAGTCCAGGACCCCGTACATGTTCCCGTGATCGGTGATGCCCAGCGCGGGCTGGCCGTCGGCCACGGCCGCCTCCACCAGATCCCCGACCCGGGCGGCGCCGTCGAGCATGGAGAACTCGGTGTGGGTGTGCAGATGCGTAAACGACCGCTCCGACACCGGTCCTCCTTTCAGCAGATGAACTTACAATCGTGTCATTCGATTCCGATCCACGGACCTTACCCTCCCCGCCGGGTCCGGACGACCACCGATCCGGCCGCCTTGTCGTGCAGGGTCTGGCGCCTGGCGTCCCACAGTGGGAACAGCATGTCGATCACCCAGACGATCACCGTGAGCCGGAGCACCTGCTCCAAGAGCGACCGCCCGAGGGCCCGCCGGTAACCCACCGGCCGCCCGTCCCGCCCCGAGAGTCCCCGCACCCCGACGGCCATCATGCCCACCGTCTGACCACCCGGGCCGCCGACGAGGATGGTGGCGTAGGCGATGGCCAGGATGGCCGTGATGAGGAGGGCCAGGATGCTCAGGTGGTTGTGCCGCACGGTCCCGTTGTGCATCGTCATGGTCCAGCGCGGTCAGCGCGCCCTGCTTGGGGACCAGCGACCCCACCACCCCCTCCACCACGGAAACGATGACGAAGTCGATGAGCCATCCACCGAGCCGGAGCCCCCAGGGGGCATAGGGCAACCCCGTCGGCGGGCCCGGACTCCCCGCCGGGGGGAACTGCGCCGATGGCGGCGGAAACACGGGAGGGGCCGGGGGAGGCCACAGGATCGGTGGTGCTCCGCTCCCCGGGAACGGCGGCGGTCCCCCGCCGCTCGGTCCGCTCACCTCATCGGCCATCGCCGCGGCCTCCCCGATCCATCCGGGTCACCCGCTCAGAGATACGCGCCGGTGCGGCCACCGGTGCCCTCACCCACCTGAGGAATCCCGCGCTGGCGCATCTCTTCGAGCTGGGCGCGGGCCGCCATCTGCTGGGACATCAGCGTGGCCTGGATCCCGTGGAACAGGCCTTCGAGCCACCCGACGAGCTGGGCCTGGGCAATGCGGAGCTCGGACTCGCTCGGCGCTTCGTCGTCGAAGGGCAGGGCCATGCGATCCAGCTCGGCCACGAGGTCCGGCGACAGGCCTTCGGACAGGTCGTGAATCGACTGCTCGTAAATCTCCCGCAGGCGGACACGGCTCTTCTCGTCCAGCGGGGCCTGGCGCACCTCATCGAGCAGCGTCTTGACCATGGAGCCGATCCGCAAGACCTTGGCCGGCTCGGAGACGGACTCGGTCGCCGCCAACTCGGCGCCACTGCCGTCGGACCCGGCGCTCAACACCTCGTCGGGCGACACCGGGATCGCCTCGTCAACCCTGGCTTCCTCCGCGATCGTCGCCTCCGCTTTGGTGCCGGCGCGGCTTGCCTTCGTCCTCTCAGCCATGGGGCCATCCTGCCACTGGCGGCGGCACCGTCAGGTGGAGGGCCAGCTGAGCAGCGGGATCAGCATCTCATCAGGGGTGAGCGAGCCGTGGCGGGCCGACAACCTGAGCTCCCCGGTGTCGGCCGGGTCCAAGAACGCGGTGGGCGCGAACGGGAGCAGCGCCACGTCCCCCAAGCGGGAGGCGATCACCGCCGAAGGCACTCCGCCCAACCACCCCTCATCGATGATCTGCTCCCTGGTCCGCACCCACGCCACATCGCCGAAGATCTCCTCCGCGGCCGCCGCTACCGCGTCCTCTGTGCCAGGACGCACGTGGAGCCAGCGGAATCGGCCCTCGCCGCTGAGCAGGGTGACCTCCTTCATGAGGTCCTCCCCGATGACCTCGACCGAGCCTCCGACCTGGACCTGCCCATGGTCGGCCGTGACCACCAGCACCGCGCCCGGCGCCATTGCGGCCAGGACGTCGCCCACGAGGCGGTCGACCGCCCTCAGCTCGTCGTCGTAGTCCTCCCCCAGGCCCCGGGCGTGCGCCACCTTGTCGATGCCCTCGTAGTAGGCGTAGACGAACGGTGCGCCCGCGGCCACCAGGCGGCGCACCCCGGTCACCAGGCCCGCCGGCGTGTACCAGCGGTGCAGGTCCACCTGGCCCAGGTGGGCCGCCGTGAAACCGGTGGTCCCGTAGTCGTGCCGGGTCACCACGGGCACCGGGGCGCCCGCACCGGGAAAGGTGGGGCAGGGTTGAAATTCCCGGGCCGGCACCCGCACGCGGGCGTCGGCGCCGCTCACCGTCCACAAGAGGACGTTCATGAGTTCGCCTTCGTGCGCCACCCGGTAACCGACCACCCCGTGTTCCGCCGGCACCCGTCCCGTCACCAGTGATGTCAATGCGCAGGCAGTCGTGCTCGGTGCCACCGAGGTGATCGAACCCCCGGAGCCGCTGGTGAGCACGGGAGCCTCGGCTCGGCGGGAAGCAAGCTGTTCGGACCCCAGGCCGTCGAGCACCAGCAGGACGATCTGGGACGCCTCGGCCACCGGCCCGGGCATCCATTCGGGCAGGCCGGCTCCGCCGCCTCCCGAGAGGTGCCCGAGCAGCTCGGGAATGACGCTGGTCAGGCAGGCTCCTCCGAAGTCGGGCAGCAGCGGCCGGACCCCGTTCACAGCGGCCCACCCTACGACCGCGCGGACCCCTCCCCCGACCGGCCTGCCGGTAGCATCGAATGCCATGAGGGTCTCGACACGCGGCGACTACGCCAGCCGGGCGCTGCTGTCGCTGGCGTTGCACGGGGCCGAGACCCCCACCTCGGTGCGCGACATCGCCGAACGGACCGCGCTCCCCCAGCCCTACCTGGAGCAGATCCTCCTGGCGCTCAAGGGTGCGGGTCTGGTGCGCTCCAAGCGCGGCGTCGGGGGCGGCTACGTGCTGGCGCGCCAGCCCGGTGAGATCAGCCTGGCCCAGATCGTCTCCGCTGTCGACGGCCCCATAGCGGCCGGGGACTTCGGCGAGCCCCACGCCGACGGCGCCTGTGACCATGAGGGGCAGTGCGTCCTTTTGGCGGTGTGGGCCGACGTCGGGGAGACCATCCGCACACACCTGCAATCCTTCAGCCTGGCCGACATGGTGGACCGGGCCCGGGGCAACGTGGCCTCCCCGGTTTAGCTCCCCAGGTTCCAGCCGGCCACGACCGGATTCTCCCGCTCCCAGCCCAGCACGCAGACGGCGCCCGGGCTCAGGGTGAAGAGCCGACCGCCCGCCGGCGGCAACCCGAGCCAGCGGGCCGTCAGGACCCGCAGGAGGTGGCCGTGGGCCACGCACAAGGTGTCCTCTTCTTTCTGCCGGCACCGCTCAATGACGCGGTCGGCGCGGCGGCCCACGTCGGCCGCCCGCTCGCCATCGATGACCCCGTCCACCCACAGGTCCCATCCGGGCCGGTCCACCCGGATCTCACCAGTGGTCAGGCCCTCGT
>Ga0307373_10000556_pt1 | contig 71811 bp, 64 predicted proteins | sample OX2MG_FD_202534 | JGI IMG/M metagenome (GOLD analysis project Ga0307373, IMG submission 202534) | Soil microbial communities from Risofladan, Vaasa, Finland - OX-2 | ecosystem: Environmental > Terrestrial > Soil > Coastal area > Acid sulfate soil | place: Finland: Risofladan, Vaasa | collected... | reverse complement strand
AAAAGTTGGCGGCCAGTTGGGTGTTGGCGCCGTCCTTGACGGAAGCGGCGGCCGACGAATTGAGGCGCGTCCATCACAAGCAACTGCTGAAGCACCGCGTGGGTCATCGTCCCAATCGCGTGGAACCTCGGGCCATCAAACGTCGTCCGAAACCGCACAAACTTTTGACTCAGCCGCGCGCCGAGGCGCGCGCGGCGTTGTTGTCGGGCAAGGAGTAGTGCGCGGGCGAATCGTTGACCACGGAAGGCCAGGGAGGACGCGGCACGATTGATGGCATGCTTGCGGGCAGCGGATGCACCGAGCTGGCACGTAGGCCAGCGCCGGAGGCGTTTGGTACTGCGCGCAGCCGCGGCGGTCGATTGCCGACGCGACTTGCGCCACGCGCGGCGCCGGCCGGCGCGACGCGGGCACCGCGCCTCGACCACGACCGTCGCCGCAACTCCTTGCCCGACAAGCGGCAGTGCCATTCGGGTCTGGCCTTGTTGCGGCCCGCCGATACCGTACCTGAGAGGGGATTCGGCGCAGCGCGCCGCGCGACCGGTCGCGTGCGGGACCGGCAGATACGCGCTGCGCGCCGTGCGCGCGTTGAATAAAAACAGAACGATTTGGACGCGCAGCGCGCTGCGCACTGCCGTCACGTAAGGATGTGGCAAGCACGCGCGGGACTTGGCGGGATAAAAAGTCGTTGGTGCCGCCCGGAAAGCGGTGATGAATGCCGGCCGCGTGGTGCGTCGTGCTCGGGGCCGATCGTGCCCGCGCCAGATTCTCGGCAAAAACGGCGTCAAGGCATCTACGCGTGGTGCCTCGCGCTCGGGGCCGATCCTGCCCGCGCCGCGCCAGGTTTTTGCAACCTCGCGCCGCGCGCGAAACGGGACCATGGGAGAAGTCCAATTACCGACTCCGCAACGTATGCCCCACGCGCTGCAACAAATCCCGCACCCATCACGAAGGCCCTTGGGATCGTCGTGACTTCGGTTTTCGGCACGGCTTCGCCAAGGTTGAGCGTAGTTGGCATGCTACCGGCGTGGCCGACACGAGAACCCTCCAAGCCAGCCATACGGTAGGAACCACATAGGCGGACGATCGACGGCGGTCGGTCGGCGGCGGAGCGACGTCAAGAGTGCCGATGCCGGAACTTTTCTCCAGCCAAGGGCGTCCAATAGATTGTCAGTGGTCCGTGGCGAGTGTGGCACGGTCGGGAGACTGGCATCCATCTATAGGGGGCGGTTGTGCAACTTGCACCAAACTCGTCAGTGGTCAGTGGCGCGGTTCGGGCAGGGGAGCGTGAAGGCGTTGGGGCCGATCGGCGTCGTCGTGGGCCCGATGATCGTCGCCTTCCTGCAGGCCCTGCTGAAGATGGTCCAGATCGAGCTGGAGCACCTGGGCGACTGACGAAGCAAAGGAGGGCGACTGGCGCTCGGTTGATGGATCGAGGCTCACCTTCGAGAAATGGGGGCCTGGGCAACCCAACAACAAGCAGGCTGCGGAGCACTATCTTTTGCTCTGGGTCACGGGGGCGGTCTGGTGCGACCAACCGGATCGCTCAAAACAACACGTGGCCTACTTTGTGTGTGAATGGGATGCGGGCGCCGACCTTGAATCGCGCGACGGCAAAGCCGCGGCGCGCGACTTGCCCGCAAACGTGGAGACCAATGGCCGCGACGCGTTCCAACCGCGCACGGTCTGGACAAAAGACGGTCCCAAATCGGAATTGACCGTGCTCAGCCGCCGGGGCGAGAGCTTCACGGCCAAATATGAGTTCGCGGGCGGCCTCGTGCGGCAGATCAAGGGAACCGTGAAAGATGGTCGGGTTTCGTGGCTGGCGAAAGATGTAAGTTCAACCGGTAAACCAGGCGGCGATAACGACGGGCTGCTGGCAAGCGATGAGACGGGCGAAAGAATCGATTTTGTCTGGAAGGACGATTCCACCGGAGCCTCGGGCACTTATACGTTGTGTCTGGTCAAGCAATAGCAGCGCGGTGGACCGTGTGTCGAGCATGGCATTAATGCTTCGCCCACACTTGCCGCACGGCTTCCGGAGTGTCGGCATGTTTGACGCTCGCCAACGGCGCATTGCGTTTGGTGTCGCTCGCGGGCTGAGGTAGAATTCAAGGTGCGCGGCGCGTCAACCAGGTCGATTGCTGCGGAACGAAGTGAGCATCGAGGATGATCGTCAAACCAGAATCGGCTTTATTGAACGTCGGCAGCTATCCGATCGATGACGCGGCCAGATTGCTGGGCGTTCCGAGGGCCACGGTTCGTCGGTGGTTGCAGTTGCTGATCGATGATCGGTCATCGCCCGCTCAAAACCGCACGGTTAGCTTTGCTGAATTACTGGCACTTCACATCGTGAAGTTGTTTCGCGATGCAGGCGTTCCTCTATCGATCGTCAAACGGTTGTCGCAAGCCGCAGGCACGCGATTTCGCACGCTCTACCCCTTCGCGGCAAAGCGCTTTCAGGCGGAAGGGCAAAGCCTGATTGGCGCGCTCCGCGACGAGGTGGGCATGCCGGGGGCCGGAAACGACTGGTCCCGGTGCGAAAAGGCCTTCGCGGAACGTGTTCTTCCCTTTCTGGAAGGCGTTGATTTCGAAGGGCCGCGCGGGGCCGCGCGGTATTGGCCGCTAGGGCGGGCGGGGCGAATCGTGCTCGATCCGGAACGGAAGTTCGGCGCACCGATCGACGATGAAAGCGGCGTGCCGGTCAAGGCGATTTTTGCCGCCGTCGTGGCCGGCGGTGGCCAGGAACCGCAAACCGTGGCGGAATGGCTCGACGTTTCACTTGAATCGGTGCGTGCCGCCGTGACCTTTGTGCGACGGTTCGGCTCGTGACGTATTTCTTCGATAATTGCATTTCCTATCGTTTTGCCGGGATGTTGGCTGCGCTGGACGTCGATGCGGTTGCCCTACGGCATCAGTTTTCCGAAAGCATTCGAGACGTGGCTCTGTTCGAAGGTTTGAGCGGCAGCGACGTGGTCTTCGTCAGTTGCGATTTTTCGCAGACAACGAAGGACGAAGAGCTACAGGCACTCAGACGATGCGGGATCACGGCCATCTACTTTGGCCCCTTTTTTGGCAAGCTCAAGTTTTGGCCGCAGGCGGTCTGGCTCGTGCAACGTTGGCCCAAGATCGATGGCTTCGCCGGCGGTGTCGCGCCGGGCACTTTTGCGGAGATCAAGCAAAACGGCAGGGCGATGCCGTTTCTGCCTTAGCGACAACAATTCGAGCGATTCCCGCGGAGTTGCGACCGGTTCTCGAGCGGCCGGCGATCGACGCCGGGAGCTGGCTCGACACGCTGACTTGCTTTGGTCGCTGGTCCCAAATCGCCGAAACGGCGCAGTAAGAGTGGCGGCGGGGCGGCACGAGAGAGCGTATCGACGTGCTGCCGATCTCTGCTAATATGATGCAAGACCGAAACAGGAGATTTGTTATGAACCTGCAGTGTACCGTGATGAATGGTGTGGTGGTCTTGGACCCCGGCCTCGACCTGCCGGATGGCACGCGCGTTGAGTTGGTGATCCAGCAAGAACCGCTTGCCGCGAGCACCCTGGGTCAGCGGCTGTTGAAGTTGGCCGGAATCGCGAAGGGCCTGCCCGTCGATCTGGCCGAACAGCACGACCACTACATTCACGGGACGCCGAAACGATGAAGGTCGTCTTCGCCGACACTTTCTATTACCTCGCCCTCGTCAACCCCGACGATAACCGGCACCAGGAGGCGCTGGCCTATACAGCAGAGTTCCAAGGCCGCATGGTAACGACGGCGTCACGGAGGCACTGACGGGGGACCATCACTTCGAGCAGGCCGGGTTCGTGGCCCTGTTGAAGTAAAGCCTTTACAGCCCCGCGTCGCGGAAGCGGCGCATGAGGGAGTGACGGCGGGCAAAGCGCCGGCGATAGTGCTCGATCCGCTGTTGCGCCTCGTCGATGCGGCCGCGACGGGCCGCCACGTCGCGAAGATCGTTCAACAGCGTCATGGCCGTCGCGTGCTTCTTGGCCGTCGAGGCCGAAAGGAGCGCATCGACCTCTTTCCAGGCCGCGGCCTCGCGATCGGCCAAGGCGTCGAGATGCTTCTTTCGCGCGTCCGCCTTGGCTTTCTCGGCACGCTGACGCTCGTGCGCCAGGCGTGCTTCGCGCAACCGCTCCGCGGTTGCAAGTAGTTCGGCGACCGTGCGCCCTGGCTGCTTGAATGATCTCGCGCCAGCCGCGGGCGCTTTGGCCTTCGACTCGTGAAACGCCTTCAGGGCTTCGGAGCGCGCTTTCGCTCCGTCGCCCAGCAGCAATTCCAGCAGCCAGGCGTTCTTGTCGCGGTCGCCGAGCGCGGCGGTCCAGGCGGCAAAATCGCGTTGTGAGGAACCGGCGGGTGCGGCGGTTTCCTGGTTGCCTTCTGCCGCCGCTGCGATCAAATCGATGCCGATCACCAGAAAGTCCGCCAGCGATTGAAGCGCCGGCGAGAGCTTGCCCAGCCCCGGCGGAACCGGCGGCTCGACCTCCTCGTCGTCAACCGATCCCTGCACCACCGCCCGCAACCAGCCAAGGTAAAACGGCCGGAGGTCGCCAGCCAGCAGTGCATCGCGCACGGGCCTGAGCGATGGCAAGCATGCCGCGCCCTCCACCCAATCTCCGGGCTCCTCCTGGGCCACAAACTCGACGATCAAGTTGTCGCCCGCCTCATGCAGCGAGACCACTTCGCCGTCGATATAGGGCTTGAGTTGCTTGCGGTCGAGGGCCCACTTCGGCACGCGGATCATCGTATGATAGGTGCCCCAGTTGGCCACGTAGACGAAGAAGTCGAAATACTTCTCCATCATTTTCCGCGGGTTACCACGGAAATTGCCGAAGTGATAGACGTTCGTGAACGAGGTGGGCGTGATCTCCGCCCGGCTCGACAACTCGCCGAGCTCGTCCATTTCCTTCTCGGTCAGCGGCCGGTCGATGGCCGCGAACTCGTAATACTGATATTCGCTCATGACAACTTTGCTCGAAGCGGCTGCTCGACAACTCAAGGCGTCGAAGGCGGTGGAGACAATTCTTCGCGGTAAGGCTTGGGGACATCGTCAAAGGCGGCTTGGTAGGTTGCCTCGAGGGGCACTTGCACGTAGCTCTCGGCTTCGAGGAACAACGGCGCCGCGGGCAACGGATCGCCCACGCCGAGCGCCTCCGCGAAAGCTCGCTTGACGATTCCCGCCGAATAACTGGCGACCGTAAGCGGCTTGCCCGGCGGCAAGTGGAAGTCGTAATCGGCCATTTCCGACCAGATGGCGGCGTGCATGCCGTGCGGGTCGCGAGCGGTGGGCGGGAACAGATCCACAATCAGCAAGTGAACGCCCATGCGGAGAAACTCGAGCGCCTTCTCCACGAACGATTGAAAGTCGCCGCGGCTCGATTTGTTGCCGGGCGAAACGATTTCAATCACCGCCACCACATGGCCCTCTTCATGGAACACCACGACGCGGTTGCTCCGCTGAGCATAGGGGTCGGATTCAATCGTCGCCGAAATGCCCATCTGCGGCGGCGCTTCCGCTAACGTCAAGACGCCACCGTTAGGCGAAGCCGGCGAGTTGCCATTCGCCTCGGCTCCGCGATCAATTTGGAAGTTCAAGACGTCCGGGTAGCGGCCGACGGACGCCTGCTCGACCATCGCGTAATAGCCCGGCGGCAGGATGCCGCCGTTCAAGGCCCGCTTGATGCAGATGGTCCATTCCTGGTGGAAATCGTGAAAGACGCCGGTGCGGACCCGCGTCCAATCGTGAATCGGCATACATTGGCTCCCGCCGTTGCTCTACTTGATCGACATGCCATTATATCAAGCGATGCTCAGTATAACTCTTTCCAGCCCGCCCGATAACGAAAGCCCAGGTTCAGCAGCCGGTGCAAAAGCTCCTCGAAGCCGACGCCCGCCTGGTTGGCCGATTCGGCGAAGTCCTCGCCATAAGCCAGATTCGGGTTCGGGTTCGCTTCCAGCAGATAGAGCTTGCCCTCGGCGTTCAAGCGAAAATCGAGACGCGCGTAACCGCTCAGGCTCAGCAGCCGGTAAATTCGTTTGCAAAGCTTGGGAAGCTGTTCCTCCAGCCCTTCGGGCAAGTCCTTGGCCGCCCGCGTCGTGATGCCGTTGCGCACCTGATAGTCATGGTCCCATTTCACCTTGGCGGTGGCGATGTGGGCCACGCCGTCGGGCATCTTCGTAAACAGCATTTCCCAGATCGGCAGCGTCGTCAGGCGGATGTTGCCGAGCACGCCCACGTAAAGTTCCCGCCCTTCGATATATTCTTCCACCAGCGCGTCGGTGCGCAACTGCTCCTGAACGAAAGCCACGCGGTCTTTCAGCTTTTCGTCGTTGGAAACGACCGAGGCCTGCGAAATGCCCAGCGAGGCTTCTTCCGTGGCCGATTTCACGAGCAAGGGAAACTTCAGCCGCTGCACGCGCTTGGCCACGCGGCCCATGGGGTAAACCGCGAAGTCAGGCACCGCGATGCGGTGATAGGTAAGGATTTTTTTGCTCAAGGCCTTGTCGTGGGCCAGCATCAGCCCGCGCGGATTGCAACCTGTGTAGTATTGCTGCATCAACTCCAAGTAGCTCACGACGTGCGTGTCGTAGACGGTCACGCCGTGAAACTCTTCGAGCAGGTTGAAATGGATGTCGGGCTTCCAATCGACGATGGCGTCGCGCAGCACGCCCAGGTCGTTGCTGACGCCCAGCGGCCGCACGTCGTGGCCCAGGTTGCTCAGACCCGCGACCACGTCGTACTCCGTTTTCCATTCCGCCACTTCGCTGGCGGGCAGTCCTTTGATGCTGGCCGGAGGCACGAGTGCTTCGTGCATCAGCACCAGCACGCGACGCGCTCTCATAGGGCGAACCGGTGTTGACCGTTTTCCAGATAGTTCCGGGTGTGCAGCGCCAGCAAGGCGGCCGCTTCCTCCTCGCTCTTGCGCTGCGGCTGATGGCGATAAAGCCCAAGCTGCCGGCAGCGCAGGATCATGTCTTGCAAGACCTGATCGACCGTGTATTCGTGCTCGCCCGACATGTCGGCCACCACGCGCCGCAGCTCATCCCGCGTCCGCCGCAAAAACTCGGCGGCGGTCTCGTGCGTGATGCGGCCCGGCGAAGAGGAAAACAGCCGCCGCAGGCCGCGGTCGACGCTGCCGGCGTGTCCGGCGATGAAGCGGGTGTGTTTCTCTTCGTAGTGCGTGCGCAGCGTCTTGTGGATCTCGGCCAACGGCTCCACGCGGCGGCGGGCACGAACCGCCGGCTTGCCGCCGGCGATGCCGGTCATCAAGGCCTCGACGTATTCCAGCTTTCGTTTGGCCGCCCAGCCGGCATACTCGCGATGCCAGTCGGAGTCGGCGGCCAGCCAGACCGCGAACGTCTCGGCAAAGTCTTCGGACGGATGGGCCTGGGCGTACCACGAATTGAGGTGCAACACATAGCGGCGGCTTTGGAGCCGCGGCTGATAATAATCGGGATAGGGCTTCGACGCCTTGCCGAAGACGCGCTGCCAATCGCGGCGGCGGTGAAGGCGGAAGGCCGTGTCGAGGGCGTGTCCGGCCTCGTGCCGCAAAATGCGCATGCAGCTTTCGCCGCTGCCGCCTTCGACATCGAGCATGATGTGGTCTTCAAGCTGCATCAGCCGCGGATGGGCCAGATAGAACGGAATGGCGATGCCCGGCACGCCGTCGGGCGAGAACCACTCTTCCGAGAGCCAGCAATGCGGGTGCAGCGCGATGTGCCGCGCGTCGAGCTCGGCGTAGAGCCGCTCGATCCGCGGGGCTAACTCGGTGCCTTCGATCTTCAGACCGAGGTCGGTGAAGCGCAGGTCGAGCAGCGCTTCGTCGTCGAGATGCGACCAGGCGGGTCCAGCCTTGCGGCCGCCGGCAGACGACGGCGACCTGGCCTTGGGGCGGGACTTCACTGGCTCGATACCTCCGGGGGAGCGTTCTGGTTGTCGCTTATCGTACCTTGGCCGGGCGGCCGGCAGAAGGGCGGTCGGATTCGAGGCGTCAGGCATCAGGCATCAGGCGTCAGGACGAGGGCCGCAAAGTCGCGCCTGATGTCTGACGCCTGATGTCTGACGCCTGACGCCTGATGCCTGATGCCTCCGCCGCACCCTACGCCAATCGTCGCCCACTGGTTATACTTTCAGCGAACGCCACCGCACGAGGAGATCGCGATATGAAAGCTGCTTACATCAACCAAACGGGACCGGCCGACCACATTCAATACGGCGATCTGCCCACGCCCGAACCGGCCGGCTCGCAGGTGCTGGTGCGCGTGAAGGCCGCGGCCGTCAATCCGATCGATACGTATATTCGCGCCGGCGCGGTGAAGATGGAGCTGCCGATGCCGTTCATCATCGGCTGCGACCTTGCCGGCGTGGTCGAACGCTCGGGGCCGCAGGCCAAGCGCTATCCGCCCGGCACGCGCGTGTGGGGCAGCAACCAGGGCCTGCTCGGGCGGCAAGGCACGTTCGCCGAGTTTGCGGCCGTGGAAGAGCAGTGGCTTTATCCTTCGCCCGACAATGTGAGCGACGAGCAAGCCGCGGCGATCGCGCTGGTGGGCATCACGGCGCATATCGGGCTGGTGCGCTGCGCCCACTTGGCGGCCGGCGAAACGCTGTTCGTCAACGGGGGCACGGGCGGAGTCGGCTCGACGGTGGTGCAGATGGCCAAGGCCATCGGCGCGAAGGCCATTACCACGGCCGGCAGCAAGGAGAAGGTCGAGCTGGCCCGATCGTTGGGCGCCGACGTGGCGGTCAACTACAAGACCGACGACGTCGATGCCGCGATCCGGCAGGCGGCGCCCGGCGGACTCAACGTCTGGTGGGAGACGCTCCGCGAGCCGAACTTCGAGCGCACGGTGCCGCTGTTGGCCCCGCGCGGCCGCGTGATTCTGATGGCCGGGCGTGAAGCGCGGCCCGTGTTTCCAGTCGGCCCCTTCTACACCAAGGACTGTTCGTTGCACGGCTTCGCCATGTTCAACGCGACGCCGCAAGAGCAGCAAGCCGCCGCGACCGACATCAACCGCTGGCTCTCGGCCGGGCAATTGAAGCCGCGCATCGACCGCGTGCTGCCGTTGGCCAAGGCGGCCGAGGCCCACAAGCTGCAAGAAGAGAACACGCTGCACAAGGCCGGCACGCTGGCCGGCAAGATTGTGCTCGTGCCGTGAACGGTCTATCGGCCCAACAGCTTGACGCCGGCTTTCTTGGCCGCTTTGCGGAGCGGTTCATCGAGCGTTGCGAGAGGCAAGTGTCGCCGCACTGCCAGGTCGAGGTACATGGCGTCGTAGCTGGTCAACCGGTGGGTGCGGCAGAGGGGCAGGATATGTGAAAACGACCGCAAAGGCGATTCTGTGTCGAGTTCGATATCGAGCTGAGAGATGTCGTCGATGAACTGTTGCGATTCATGCGGGGCCACACGGCCTTTGCGTTCCGCTAGAGCGATTACATTCGTCACTTCGAGAAACCACCAAGCGGGAACCAAGCCGGTCTCGGTTTCGAGACGGTTGAGAAGCTTCGTTGTTTCCTCTGTGGCCTCGTCTTTGAACAGCCAGGCCATTGCAAGCGAGCAATCGATGATGAACGCTGCGCTCATTTGCGGCCTTCCTCGATCAGGTCCTTGATCTTCAGGCCACCCAGGGTCAAGCCTTGGCTCAACTTCTGGATTCGAGCGATGGCGGCGCGGCGCTCTTCAACCGTGGCTTTCTTTGTGACCGGCACCAATCGCGCTACGGGCGTGCCATGCCTCGTGATCGTAATCTCCTCGCCCGATGCGACTTTTTCAAGCAGGTCCGAAAAATGCGTCTTCGCCTCATACGCTCCGACGCTGTTGGTTAACGACATCGCCAAACTCCTATTTAGACCAGTCTCAGACCAGAATACAGCTATTTCAATGCCGCGTCAACGGGATAGGAAGTAGCAGGTACACTCTGTGCGCCGTCCGCAAACCGCCGATTGGCCGATTGATGGTGCCCCATTGCGAGCGGTTGCGGCGTTGTCCGGCGCGCGGTTACGGCACACGGAGTGTGCCCTACTACGTTGGCCCCATTTTCCATCAACACGCCCCTGGGTAAGCTGATAGCTGCTCCTCCACCACCCGTTCCCGCCGGTTAGCGTATGGTTGTGTCCACCGCCAATCCACAGCATGTTCTTCATGCCGGCATGGTCGGCATGGGCATGATTTTCGACGAGACGTATCGGCCGTTCTTCGAGCATGTTCATGCGGCCGGACTTTACGAACCGGGCTGCGGCGTTTGCCGCGTGCCGCTGGTGGCCGTCGCCAGCCGTACCGGTGGCCGCGCCGATGCCTACGCACACTCCGCGGCCGGCAAGATCGCCGCGTTCAAAAGCTTTCGCGGGCCGGATGCGATCGGCCAATTGCTGAAGACCGACGTCGATTTTGTGTGCGTGGCCACGCCCGACGATCGGCATTTCGAGGCGGCCAAGGCGGTGCTGGCGGCGGGAAAACACCTGCTCGTCGAAAAGCCCTCGGTGTTGTCGCTGAGCGAACTGGACCAACTCGATCGGCTGGCCCGGCAGAACCGCGTGCTGGCCAAAGTGGTCTATCACAAACTGCTCGACCCCGACCACAAGAAACTGCGCACGCTCGTGGCCGACGGCGAGCTGCGGCACGTCAACAATGGCTATTGTTCGCTGCTGGAGCCAAAGTCGATCTCGGGCGGGCAGTTTGCCGAATGGATTCGCGGCCGCAATCCGGGCACCTACGTGGCGGTGCATTACATCAAGCTGATCGACTTCACGTTCGGCGGCCGCTTGACGAGCGTTGCCTGCACCGGCCAGCGCGGAATCGTGGGAGAGGCCGATGGCCCGACGTGGGACTCCGTGCAACTGCGGCTGGTGTACACGTATGACGACGGCCGTGAGGCGGCGTTCGATATTCACACGAGTTGGGTCACGCCCGACAATTTTCCCGGATATGTCGAGCAGGAGGTGCAGTTCCGCTTCGACAACGGCGTGTGGAACGGTCACAGCCGCAAGCGGGGCGTGGAGTGTACGATCGAGGGCCAGACTCCGCTGGCCCGCAAAATCACGATGAACAATCATTACAACGGCACGTTTTTGGAGCCGTGGGGCGAACGTTCGCAACGGGGCTACGGCGTGGAGGCGATCGAGCGGTTCGTGCGCGAGGTGGCCCAGGTCGAGTTCGGCGTGCCGCCCGGTGAGCGGGAGCAGCGTCTCGACCGCGCGCGGCTTTTAGCTTACAACGATCTTTCGGCCGACCGTCAAACCGTTGCCGCCGTGCAGGCAATGGAAGCCATTTTGGCGCGGCATGCGGTCGGCAAGCCGAATTGCGTTGTCGAAATGAGCGAAGCGGGCCGATTGCTGTTGTTTGAACCGGGCAAGCCCGAACCGGTGTCGCTGAATTGAGGCAACGTGTAGGGTGGGAGCGAGCGAGCTTGCGAGCGCCGGCCCACCGTAATCGAAATCGTTAACGGTGGGCCGGCGCTCGCAAGCTCGATCGCTCCCACCCTACTCATGCCACTGAGCCTTCCATAATGTCCATAACCGCAACTCCCGCCGCCATCGAACACCCGCGCGAAGAAGTCTCGAATGAGTGGCGTCGCCGTCTGGCGGCGGTCGAACCGCTGAGCCTGCGGACGTTCACGCCCAGCCTGGCCGTGCTGGCCAAGAGCGCCGGCTGCTATCATTGGACACCGGAAGGCCGCCGCCTGGCCGACTTTACTTCCGGCGTGCTGGTGATGAACTTGGGGCACAATCCGGCCCGCTGGTGGCAACGCGTGCTCAGCTATCTCGGCTTGCACGGCTTCGCCGGCTGCGGCGACTTTTGCCAGGCGGTCACGCTCAACGCCTACAACAGCGTGACGGAAGTCGAAGTACAGGCCACCGAGCGATTGTTGAAATGCCTTCAAAGCCAGCCGGGCGGCGCCCGCTGCGAGCAAGTCCTATGGGCCGCCAGCGGCAGCGAAGCCATCCAGAAGGCGCTGTGGGCCGCGCTCGACCGCCGGCCCGGCGAAGACATCATCCTTTCGACACGTTATGGCTTTCACGGCAAGAAAGGGCTGGCGGGCGCCGTGACCGGTTCGGAACAGGACCACGATCGCGATCCGCGCGTGCGGTTCATCGCCTTCCCGATGGAGGACTGCGTCGAGGTCGCGCGGCGCCGCCAGCCGATCGACCTGGCCCCCTACGAAGCCGAGCTCGCAGCGCTGTGGAAGGAGTATGGCCGGCGCATCTGCTGCCTGATCACGGAGCCGTATCTGGGCGGCGGCGGCTCGTATCATCCGCAAAAACAATACCTGCAATTGCTCCAGCGTTTTTGCCGCGAGCGCGACATCCTATTCATCCTCGACGAAGTGCAGGCCAACTTCGGCCGCACCGGCGAGCTTTTCGCCTTCACGCATTACGGCGTCGAACCGGACATCGTGGTACTGGGCAAGGGGCTGGGCAACGGAGTGCCGGTGAGTGCGGCGGTCGGCCGGGCAGATCTCTTCGCCAACATGCACTACGGCGAGGCCTCCGATACCTGGAGTGCGAACCCGTTGGCCAGCGCCGGCGTGTTGGCCACGCTTGATGAATACGAGCACACGCCCGTGTTGGAACACGCGCGGCAGTTGTCGATCGTGCTCGAAGTGGAACTGCTGCGGCTGGCGGAGCTTGAGGTGGTGGCCCACATTCGGGGCGAGGGAGTAGTGTGGGGTATCGAGTGCGCCGCGGTCGGCGAGCGTTCGGCCGCGGAGGTCGCCAACGCCTGCGTCGAGGCCTGTTATCGGGGCGACGAGGCGGGCGCCGCCATCCACTTGCTCGGCCCCTTGGCCGGCAAAGTGATTCGCGTCAGCCCGCCGTTGGTCATGCCGCTCGACGAGGCGAAGACGTATCTTGACGTGATGTACGAGATTTTCGCCGCCGTGGGAAAGCGGCTGGCGTAGTGCTTCATCGTTGGGTGGGACCAGCGAGCTTGCGAGCGCCGGCCCACCATCGTCAGGCGTCAGGGGCTAGGCAAAAGTCAATTCAAGTATTTCTGAACCCTGAACCCTGAACCCTTTGGTGGTGGGCCGGCGCTCGCAAGCTCGCTGGTCCCACCCTACGCCTGCCCGCAGCCGCCACGTTTACTTGCTGGGAATTAATTCCAGGCATACCAGCCGGTCTTTGCCGCGAAGGTAGAGCAGGCCGTTCGAGAGAATCGGCGCCGCCCAGGCCGGATATTGCAACAAACGTGGCGGACCACGGAGCGATTGCGGTTCGGCGAAACCCGCGCCGTCCGCCGCCCCGGCAGCTTCCTTGACCGGCAAGATCGTGCTGGCCACCAAGTCGAACTTTTCCGGCGTGGCCTTCAGCAACAGCACCAGGCCGTGCTCCGTCAAGCAAACGAAATGGCCATCGACGTAAAGCAGCGAAGACCGGCCCAATTCGGGCTGACTCCACATCACTTTGCCGGTGGCCAGCTCAATGCACCGCAGTTCCGCGTTCTCCGTATGCCGGCCGCTGGAACCATAAAGATAGCCCTCGTAATGCACCGGCGTATTCCAGTGCGTCTGCATGCTCTTGTCGCGACGCCGGTCCTTATCGCTCCACACCAGTTCATACTCGCCGGGCTTCACACGCAACAGCGAGCTGCCGGGGCCGTAGGTCTCCGAGATGAACACCAGGTCGCCGACGACCACCGGATTGCTGGCGTTGACGCTTTCCAGCACGCTGGCGCGCCAGGGACAGTGGAAGTCGAGCTTGCCCGTCTGCGGATGGAAGCCGAGCAGACCGCCGCGAGCAAAGACGAAGCACCATCGCCGGCCGTCGATCGTCGCCAGCTTAGGCCCGGCGTAGCTGGCCAGCTCGTCACCGAGCGTGTACTTGATCTTGCCCGTGTATTTGTCGAATGCCACGACGCCCGTACCGTTGGGTTTCACCAGGTCGAGCTGTCCCGGAGGCACGTCTTGGCTTTCCGGAGGGCTGCCGCCGACCTGCACGATCAACAGGTCACCGTCGATCACCGGCGTGCTGCCCACGCCGAAAAAGTTCTGGATGACGCCGAATTTCTTGGCGGTGTCGAGCTTCCAGAGCGGTTTGCCGTCGTTCACGCGCAGGCAGTGCAGCAGCCCCTCGACGCCGAACAGGTAAACGCGGTCGTCATCGATCACCGGCGAGCAGCGCGGGCCGTTGTCGTAGTTGTAGAGGTCCTGGTAGTCGCTCGCGTACTCGAATTTCCACAGCTCTTCGCCCGTCTCGCTCTTCATGCAAGTCAGCCGCATTTGCCCTTCGACGCGTGCAAATTGGAACAGCCGGCCGCGGCTGATCGTGGGCATGCCGTAGCCGTCGCCCACGCGCTTGTGCCAGACGAGCGGCGGACCTTCTTTGGGCCACTCGGTGCGGATGCCGGTCTCGCGCGATTTGCTGTCGGCCGTTTTTCCCAAAAATTGCGGCCAGTCGTCGCCCTCGCGCCGCGTTCGCAGGTCGGGGACAGGCGTGGCGGTTTTGTCCGCGGCGAGCGCAGTCGCGGCACACGTCGCGCACAACATCGCCAGACAGCTCGTTACCGCGCAGCGGAATTGAGGACTCCTCCCCGCGCGCCCGACGATGGCCAGACTTCTCGCGAAGTCCGCTACGGATTTCATGATGTTGCTCTCCTGCTGTTCTTTGAACTATCTCGTCTGCCCGCGCCCTTGTGCCCTATACTATATCAATGTCATCCGCTGAGACACCGCAAGACCCAGAATCGTTTCTGACGGTGAGCAACCGCATCCGGATTCCGCTGGAGGAGTTCGAGTTCACCTTTGCGCGCAGTTCGGGGCCGGGCGGGCAAAACGTCAACAAAGTGAACAGCAAGGCCCTGCTGCGGTGGCCCGTGCGCACCAGTCCCAGCTTGCCCGAAGCGGTGCGCGAGCGTTTTGTCGGCCGCTACGGCAACCGCATCACGGTCGATGGCGACCTGCTCATTTCCAGCCAGCGCTTTCGCGACCAGGGCCGCAATGTCGACGATTGTCTCGACCGACTCCGCGAGATGCTGGCGGCAGTGGCCGCACCGCCGACGCGGCGCAAGCGCACCAAGCCGACACGGGCGTCGATCAGGCGCCGGCTGGAAAACAAACGCCGGACCTCGCAAAAAAAGCAGGGACGACGGGAGCCGGATTAGACCATATCGCGCGCCTCGGACCTTAATCAATCGAAAATCGAGAACTACGCCGTGCGCGCCTCACGGCTGAACCATGTGTAGGCGGCGCCGGTGGCGAAGATCGCGGCCGAGGCGGTGACGAACGTGGCGGGATAGTCGGGCAAACCCATCTTGCCGTACCAGTAAACCATCTCGCCGACGGCCGGCATGCCGATCAGATTGCCGACATCGAACATCGCCAACACCAGCGTGGTGCCCAAACCGCGATAGCGCAAGGGAAATGCCCCGCTGCCGCCCGCCACGGCCGCCGGAAACACGAACGCGTGGGCGATGCCAATCAGCACCGCCGGAAAGACGAACTGCCATTCCGTCTTGACCAGCAAAAAGCTGAGCGTGCCCAGCGACAGACTCGTCATGCCGCACAGCACCATCGGCCGCACTCCCCAGCGCCGCGGCAACTGCCGAATGAGCATCCGCGTGACAAACGCCGTGGGCGCGTAAATCCAGAAAAACACGGCCAGCTTCGGAATGTGCAGTTCCGCCGCATAACGGGTCAAGAAGATCGTCGGCAGGCCGAGCCCGAAGCCGGCCGCGGCCCCTGCCCAGAGCACGGCGCCTGGATGATATCGCCGCAGGACCAACAGCATGGGTGGCTGCCGCCGCTTGGGGCGCACCCCGACGCCCCGCGTGGCAAACCACGAAAACGCAAAACCGGCCGACGCGATCAAAACGACTGCATAAAACATGCTCGCGACGTGGTCCCGGTCGAGCGTACACAGCAGCCGGTCGCCGAGCTGCGTGCCGATCATCATGCCGACGAAGCCCGACGTGCCCAAGGTGCCGATGACCTCGGCCATGCGGGCAACCGGCGCGCGGCCGGAAATGTAGGTGATCGAGGCGCCGAAGAACCCGGAAACACTGGTTTGAAACAGCACGCGCAGGGCGTAGATGAGCGGACCGTGGGCCGTGGTCACCAGCAGGTGCGCGGCGCAGCTTACGATGAGCATGGCGGACGACCAGAGCCAGATCCGCCGCGGCCCATAGGTGTCGATGCCCGTGCCTTGGGCCAGCCGCATCAGCAGGCTGCCGACCATGCCCGCGGCGACGATCCAGCCGAGATCGACCTCATTTCCGCCCATGAATGACACGAAATCGCCATAGCGGTAAAGCAGACTTACGGCCACCATCGTGGAGGTGTTTGCCGCGTAGGTGAACCAGAACGGCGCGCCAAACGCCGCCCCGTCACCGGCCGGCGAGCACTTGGGCCGGGCGGCGCGCGACGCCAGCGGGGCGGTGGGTGCGGCAGGAGCGGTAAGCGGCGGGGGCATCACAGCCGTGTGAAGGAGGGCACTGGTTCTGGCCATTATACTCAGTCGGGCCACAAGGCACAGCAAGCCTCATGCCTGCCGACGAGAAGAGCGAGGATTGCCTGAAGAGGTTCGCGCGGGTGCGGCGAACGCGCATCGGATGTCGATGGGCTGGCGTGGCGGGTGGCCGGGTGCAACGCTAAAATGCCGGAAATGTCCAACGCCGAAAAAACACTCGTTACGGTGGCGACCTACAACGAGATCGACAACCTGCCGCTGTTGGTGGCGGAGGTTTTTCAGCATGCGCCCCAGGTCGATCTGCTGGTGATCGACGACAATTCGCCCGACGGAACCGGCCGCTGGTGCGACGAACAGGCGCGGCAAGACCCGCGCATTCATTGCCTGCACCGCGAAGGCAAGCTGGGGCTGGGCTCGGCCATCGTGGCCGGCATGCGTTACTCCATCGAGCAGGGCTACAAGTATCTGCTGAATATCGACGCCGATTTCAGCCACCATCCGCGGTATCTGCCGCAGCTCATCGCGGCGATGGATCCGCCCGATGGTCCGCCGGTGGACGTGATGATCGGGTCCCGCTATGTACCGGGCGGCGGCATCGAAGGCTGGCCGCTGAAGCGCTACTTGATGAGCCGCAGCGTCAATCTGTATGCCCGCATGCTGTTGGGACTGACGACCAAAGATTGTAGCGGCGCGTATCGCTGCTACCGTGTTACGCGGTTGGCGCAGCTCGATTTTGGCGGCTTTCTCTCGCAGGGTTACGCCTTTCAAGAGGAGGTGCTCTGGCACTTGAAACGGCTCGGCTGCCGCTTCGGTGAAACGCCGATCACGTTCGTCGACCGCGTGCGCGGCAGCTCCAAGATCAATTCCAAGGAGGCTTGGCATGCCCTGTGGGTGATTCTGGCGCTGGGCCGTAGGAATTGGCTGGGAAGGTAGTCCATGCACTAACCACTAACCACTAACCACTAACCACTAACCACTAACCACTAACCACTAACCACCCATGCCTTTCCTCGTTACCGGCGGGGCCGGCTTCATCGGCAGCCACTTCATCGAACGCTTGCTGGCCGAGCGCGATGAGAAAATCGTCTGCCTCGATAACTTCAACGACTTTTATGACCCCGCGGTCAAGCGAGCCAGCGTCGCCAGCTTCGCGCGAAGTCAAAAGGTCGCGGTGATCGAAGGCGACTTCCGCGATGCGGAGGCCATGCGGCGACTGTTCCAGGGGCATCGCTTCTCGCACGTAATTCATCTGGGCGCCTACGCCGGCGTGAGGCCCAGCGTGGCCAACCCGCTGATCTACGAAACGACGAACGTCGGCGGCACGCTGTCGCTGCTGGAGGCCGCCCGGCAGTTTCCCGTCGAGCGGTTCCTGCTCGTCTCTTCGTCCACGGTTTACGGGCATCCGGCAACGGCGCCGTTCGTGGAAGACGCGCCTTTGGGCCGGCCGCTTAGTCCCTACGGCGCCAGCAAGCGTGCCGCGGAGCTCTTCGGGATGACTTACTTTCAGCTCCACCAGGTGCCGGTGGTCTCATTGCGGCCCTTCAGCGTTTATGGACCGCGTCTCCGGCCCGACCTGGCCTTGTCGATTTGGACCGCCGCCATTGCGTCGGGAAAGCCTCTGCCGCTGTTCGGCGACGGCAGCGCGCTTCGCGACTTCACCCACGTCAGCGATATTTGCGGCGGCCTGCTCGCCGCGCTCGACGCACGAAACGTTGTGGGAGAGGCCATCAACCTGGGACACGATCATCCGATCGAATTGAAGGATGTGATCGCGACCTTGGAGGCTGCGTTGGGCAAGAAAGCCGCCATCGACTATCAGCCCGCCAAGCCGGGCGACATGCCGCTGACCCATGCCGACCTGACGAAGGCCCGGCGGCTGCTGAACTACAAGCCGCGGGTTTCATTCGAGGACGGCGTGCGGGAATTTGTGGCGTGGCACGTCGGCCAAGTGGTATGATGTTTTCATAGAGCGGCGAGTGGCCAAAGGTGCAAGGTCTATGAATACCGGCAGATTGAATGATGTGGTCGCGGGACGCGTGCCGGCGCCACTTCCCTTTACCGTCGAGCAGTTTCACAAGATGGTCGGTCAGGGCATCTTGGTGGAAGGCGATCCGGTCGAGCTGATCGACGGCGTCGTCATGCACAAAGACCGCGCTGCGGTGGGAGAAGGACGAATGGTTCACGGTCGTCGTCATGCGGCAACGATCGCCCAGATTCAACGGCTCCTGGAGCAGCATACCGGCCGATACGACTGCCACATTCGCACGCAACTGCCGGTCACGTTGTCGAAAACCAGCGAGCCGGAACCGGATTTGGCACTCGTTGAAGGTGCCCCAAACCGGTATCTCGCCCGGCATCCCGCGGCCACCGACGTGCTCGTCGTCGTCGAGGTGGCCGATAGCTCGCTCGACTACGACCGCCGCACCAAATGCGCTCTCTACGCCGCTTCGGGCATCGCCACCTATTGGATCGTGAATCTGATCGATGATCAGATCGAGGTGTACGCCTTGCCTGATAAACGGAAGCGACGTTACTCGCGGCAAACGGTGTACGCGATGAGCCACAGCGTGAGCTTGCGTCTGTCGGACGGCACATCGATCGAGTTGGCCGTCAAGGATTTGATTCCGGCCGGAGCTTAGGTTCAAGTCCCAGCCACCCCCTTGTTCGTCGGCGTTCACTCGCCCAGCAGCTTCGCCACCTGCGGCTCGATCGCTTCGGCCCAGATCTCGTAGCCGCGTTTGCTCAGGTGCAACAGATCGGGCATGATCTCGCGCTCGAGCTTTCCGTCGTCGCTCAAAAAGCTTTCGGAGATGTCGAGGTAGACGACCGACTTGCCGTCGTCCAGGCTCTTGATGATCTCGTTGGTGGCGATGTTCACCTTTCGCTTGGCGTCGTTGGCGTCCGGACCACGAGGAAAAATGCCCAGCAGCAGGACCTTGGTCGAGGGCAGCTTCGTCCGCAGCTTCTGAACGATGGCCGTGATGCCGGCGGCGATGTCATCGGGGCTGTCGCTGCCGGAATTGTTGGTGCCGATCATCACCACGGCCAGCTTGGGCTGGATGCCGTCGATGTTGCCGTTGTCGAGCCGCCACAGCACGTGCTGAGTGCGATCGCCGCCGATGCCGGCATTCATGGCCTTGCGCGGGCCGTAGAATTTCTGCCACACGCCTTGAGCCGCATCGCTTTCCCAACCCTGCGTGATCGAGTCGCCAATGAAAATCAGATCGACGTCGCCCTGGTTGGCGCGGTCGTTGATCTTTTGGTGCCGCGCCTGCCACCAATCGTCGGGCCTCGCTACCGGCGTGGTGGTGGTGAACTCATCGGCGGCAAAAGCCGGGGTGAATGACGCCGCGGCGACGGCGGCGAGAACGGCGAATGTCAGACGACGGCGAATCATGTTGAAGGCTCCGTGGTAGATCAGGCTCGGTACGTCAGCATACCGGCCTCGCGACGCGTTGCAAGTCCGTCCGCCCATCAGAATCCGCACAATCGCACCGGCCAAGATGACCTACATTTGTCGGGCGAACGTTACCACGAGCTATTCCTGCTGCACGAACCAACATGACAAAGCGAATCGGCATCCTGACCAGCGGCGGCGATTGTCCCGGCCTGAACGCGGTCATCCGCGGCGTCGTCAAATCAGCCGAGCGGCTCGATTACGATTGCGTCGGTTTCTTGCGCGGCTATGAGGGTCTGGTCGACCCGGTCAGTTATCTGCCGCTGAACCACAAGAACACATCGGGCATCCTCAACCAGGGCGGCACTATCCTCGGCTCCACGAATCAGGGTCGCTTCGCCGCCACGCGCGGCGTCGACCAGCGGGTCGAGATCGACATCGAGCTGCTGGCCGGAGTGCAGGTGACCGTCGAGCAACTTGGCCTGTCGGGCCTGATCTGCGTCGGCGGCGACGGCTCGCTGGCCATCGCCCAGCAGTTTTATGAGTTCGGTATTCCGGTGATCGGCGTGCCCAAGACGATCGACAACGACCTGTCGGCCACGGCCTACACCTTCGGCTTCGACAGTGCCGTGGCCTGCGCCACCGATGCCCTCGACCGCCTGCACACCACGGCCGCCGCTCACGACCGCATCATGGTGCTGGAAGTGATGGGCCGCCACACCGGCTGGATCGCCCTGCACGCGGGCATCGCCGGCGGCGGCGACGTGATCCTTATTCCGGAGATTCCCTGGCACTTCGATCACGTCTGCCACAAGATTCTCGACCGCGAGTCGCAGGGCAAGCGGTTCACGCTGGTGGTGGTGGCCGAAGGCGCGCATTTGCCCGACGGCGAACTGGTGACGCAAGAGCGGCGGCAAGAGAGCCGGCAGACGCGGCTGGGCGGCATCGGCAACGTGGTGGCGAACGAGATTCAGGAGCGGCTGCACCGCGACGTGCGCTGCGTGGTGCTGGGCCATTTGCAGCGCGGCGGGCCGCCGACCACGTTCGACCGCGTGCTGGCCACGCAGTTCGGGGCGCACGCGGTGCGGCTCGTCCATCACCGCCACTTCGGGCAGATGATCTGCTTTCAGCCGCCGCAGATCGACAGCGTGCCGATCGCCGAAGCGGTCAGCCGGCTGCGGCGGGTCGATCCGACGAGCGCCGCCGTGCAGGCCGCGCGGGCGCTGGGCATCAGCTTCGGCGATTGCCCCAAGACGTTCAGCCCGTTTCACTCGCCGGTTGAGGAGGCGGACGACGAGCAGGCTCACGCGGATACCTTAGCGGTCGCGGTGCCGTAGGCGCCGACCGGCGCGCGCAAAACCGATGGCTCGGATGCGGTTAAGTCATACGGGATTTGTTCCGATCGGGGATCGTGTTTGCCACCAGCTTTAGCTGGTGGTGGGCGAACATCATCAATAATCTTGAGCCGGCTTTAGCCGGGCTTCTCGATCGTGGCTGTAGCCCTTGCCCGCGACACCCAGGCCGCGATGGTCGAGAAGCCCGGCTAAAGCCGGCTCAAAGGAACAGGCAGGGTAGCCGCGCACCACCAGCTAAAGCTGGTGGCAGACCGTCCAAGCGCGGCTAAAGCCGGCTCATGGACACGTCCGCGCCATGCCAAGCGATGCCCCGGCGCGTCAAACCGGGGCATCGCTTGGCCGCCACGCTCATGAAGGCTGCCAGCCGCTACCTGGCCAAGCTCTGCCCCAGCCACCGCTTTTCGTCGGGGCAAAACGTCTCACGATCGGCCGCGTGAAGTAATCAATTTGCGATTGGCTCTTGCCGCCTGTGGCTGGTGAACTTGATCGGCCAGGGCCATCCTTTTTTCTTCGGCTTGGCCGGCCCGTCGTTGGCGGCCTCGTCCAAGGTGGCTTCGCCGGGCGGTTCGGGCGGGTTTTCGCCATCGGGCAGCGGCAGACGTTCGATCTCGCGCGAGGGCTGCCGCTCTTCGGGCCGCGGAATGTCGGCGCGGGGCCGCGGAGTTTCCGGCGTGGCCGCCTCAGCCTGCACTTGGGCGGTCGTGCCGCCTAACGGCGGAACGCCCTCCGTCGGGTACAGCGACGGCGGCGCCAGTCCGGCATCCTTGAGCCAATCGACCGGCAATTCCGGCGGCAAAGGGTACATCTGCTCAAGTTGGGCCAGGCCCTGATCGATTGGCTCGTCGATCCACACGCCGCGGTCGTTCAGACGCATGACGCCCAGGTCGTTGTAGAGGGTCATGCGCTGCTGGTAGTGCTGGAACCAATTGCTCATCAGATTGTTTTGCGAGTCGCTGAGGGCCTGCAAGGCGCTCAGCAGGTTGTTGGCGGCGGTCGGCCCCAAGGTGGCCGGCGGTTGTCCGAGGACCACGGGCGGCGGCGGCTGGTTCAGCTCCTCGCGCGTGTCGTCGACGCGCCGAACGGCGATCCGCACCGCTTGCCGCTGGATCTCGAAGTTCACTTCGTAGAGCGTGATGAGTCGCATGTCGGCGCGGAGAGCGATGTTGACGGCGTCCTCGTACTGGATTGCCGCGCGGCGTTGTTGCTGATACTGCACCAGCGCCTGCCGATAGTTGTTGCGCTGCAGCAGGCGCGTGAAGGGGGGAGCGAATTGCACGCCGAGCGTCAATTGGCCGTTATTGGCCTCGAATTTCGCCGGGTTGTTGCCCACTGTTCCCAGGCTGCCGTTGGCCGTCAAATTCAAAATGGAGCGCAACGAGTTGGCATTGTAACAAATCAGCCGCCACTGATCGACGACGCTGGCGCGAATATTCATCCAGTCGAGCCGATGGGCGCGGGCGATCTGCAGCGCGTCGACGGTGGAAAGCTCAATCGGCGCGATGTTGACGGACTCCAGGCGGGCCTTAGCGGTGACCAACGCGACTTCCTGCGCCAGTCCGGAAAGGTCGTTGGCCAACGCCACGGCCTCATTGATCGTTTGCTCCGCCGGCTGCACGCCGGACGTCTCGCGCAAGCTTTCCACGCGTGCCTCCAACTGCGTGAAGCGCGTTTCGAGCTCGGTGGCGCTATCGTCGAGCCGTTGCTTGTCGGCCAGAAACTCGGAACGCTCAACGGGCGTCATGCGGCGGGTGCGGGCTTCCGTGCGGCTGTCGAGCAGTCGCATGTCGTCGCGCATTCGGGGCAGCGCGCCGCCCGTGTCGGCGCGCAGCCGAGACAGGTCGTCAAGAATCTGCGTCAACTGTTCGTCGCTGGCATTGACGGACACGGTCCCCGCTGCTTCGGTAAAGTCGGCGATTTTGTTCTGCAGGTCGTTGAGGCGTGGATCGATGAGCTGGAATTGTTTGATCAGCGGGTCGTCGAACACCATAGGCAGATCGGGCGGCAGAGCAAGGATGGTTTGTTTAAACGAGTCCTTGGAGTTCTCCAGGCCAATTCGCGCGGCCAAAATGTTCGCCTTGCTGGTTTCCACGCTTTGCCGGAAGGTGTCGACCTGGGCGATATTGATCAAGCCTGCCGTGAGGTAGGCCTCCAGCAGTCGGAGGGTGCGAGTCTGCAAATTGAGCGCGTTTTGCGCGTTGTCGATATTGACTTGCTGCTGCAAGATGCCATAGAAGCCGCCGACATTTCCGGCGCCGCCGCCGGCGGCGCCGGCCACTGCGGCCGTGGCCGTGCCGCCGAGGCCGCCCGCGCCTCCCCCGGTGCCGAATCCGGTAAAGCCGGCGGCCGTGGCCACGTTGCCAAGACCGCCGACGCCGGTGCCGCTAAAGCCGGTGATGCCCGTGCCGCCAAAACCGCCGCCTTTTCTGGTTAGCGCGCTGCCGGTCTGGGTGTTGGTGCCGGTTGACACATTCATAAACCAGCCCTGTCGCCAGCGCTCGTACGTGCGGAGGTTGGCCAACAGGGTGCGTTCGGCGATGGTCAGCGTTTCGAGGGTGATGATCCGGCCGCCGCCGCTTAACAGCGGTTGGACCAGGTTCATGTTGATCAGCGAGTTCGTGGCGTTCGTGTGTGGGCCCGCAAGCTGCCAGACGAAGCTGTTGGCGAAATTCACTAGCAGCGTGCCGCCGGTGACGAACTCCTTGCTTAAGACCGCCGCCGAGCCAGGCGCCACGCCGTTCGTCTGGGTAAGTTGACTTCGTGGCACGACAATCGCCGGATGGCCCGGCGAAGCCGGCGTGGCGATGACACCGTTGGCTGCCGTCCCCGCCCGCAAGAAGGAGAGACCCGCACCCGGATAGAATTGCAGGTTGAAGCGGAACCGCTCGGCGCTGACGTCGAGCGCCGAGAGATACAGCGTTTCAAGCTGGGTACGGTGCAAGGGTTGATGAATATACGATAGGGCCACCGCGCCCGGCATGTCCAGCTTGACGGCCCCTTCGGGCGTCATCTCGCAATACTCCGCCAGCCGCTGCCGCCAGCCAGGATTGGGCAACTGCGGCAGCTCACCGTTGATATGCCACCACGGCGCGGCGCGCTTGCCGTCGACGCGGTGCATGTAGACGTGCGAGTACGGGTCGTCGGGCGGAAGCGGCGGATGGTCGGGGTTGGTCGGGTCGTAGTAGCGGCTGCGCGGATCCATGTTCAGGTTGAATCCGGCCGGCAACGCCCAACGAGGGTTGTTCGACTTTTCCGCCACCAGATAAGCCACCTCGCGGTCGGCCCGGCCACGCCAGAAGGCACGCGTGCAGCCGGGGGCCGCGATTAGGAGCAGTAATATCAGATTTTGGATTTTGGATTTTGAACCCTGAACCCTGCGGTGAATTGACACCGGGTTGCCTCCCTGTAAAGAACGAACTACCACAATGCTTCCGCATCCGGCACCAATCGTTGCCGGGCAGGCGGCAGCCACGTAATCCCGGACGCGCTGCCGGCCTATCTGGACTTCGGTTGGCGAATTCTGCCGTCTTTAGCGATTCTGGCAGTCGTGCGGGTGGAAACGGTCGTGCTCCACGTGCCGGTGGCGTCTTCGCTGGGCAATCAACACTGGCATGGCGTCTGCACAGCGGGTAGAATGTATTTGAACGATCCAACGTGCTGAAAGGCCCTCTTTATGTGGCGAAGCGTTTTTCTCTTCACGAGCGGCGTATTAATCGCCGCGAGCGCCCGGCTTGCGGCACAGGAAGGGTCTGCGGCCCCGCCGGGCACACCCGCCCAGGCGAGCGCGCGGCGCGCGGAAGAGCGCGCCCCGACCGGCGGCGCACCCGAAAACCGCTCGCGATACCGCCTCTCCAACGGCCGCTGGTGGTATCGGACGCCCGACAATCGTTGGTCGTATTTCGACGGCTCCCGCTGGAGGCCGTACACCGCCGGTATCGGCTATGTGCGGCGGCCCGTCGATCCCGCGCTGTTGAGGCTGGAATACAAAGAAGGCGTTCTTGGCCGACGCCGCTGGCCGCGCGTCGGCGGAGGCCTCATCTGGCAAGGGGGAGGAGAGGGTTTACCTCTGAGCGGCACGCAGGGATCGGCCGGTGGTGCCCCCAGCGGATCGTTTACCGATCCGGTTGGCGTTCCCAGCGGGATCAACACCAGCATTGGGACCTCCACGGGCGTTGGCGGACTAAACGGCGCGGGCCGGGCATTTTCCGGCTTTGGCGTCGGTCCGACCATGGGCAGCGGCCGACCGCGATAAAACAAAAGTCCTTCCTGGCTTTTTCCTGGCCTGAAACCTTTTCCTGGCCCGGAGGTCGCGGTGGTCGCGAACCGGGGCATCGGTTGGCCGCCGAGTGGTTGAGCAGATCCGGCCGCTGCCTGGCCAACCTCTGCCCCAGCCACCGCGCTCGGTGTCGCAAATCTCCTGTACCCAAAGACTTGTGTCGTTTTCGCCGTCGGCGGCTTGTGGCGATCGCGATTCGCACAAGGATGGTGTAACCGAACGCCCTGGCGGTCCACTTCTTCACTGTGGTCGTGCCGGGCACATCGGCAACGCTTCCTGTTGCCGGTTCAAGGCGAGCCCGGCAGCGAACCGCCTCCGCTCCCTGCGGCGTTCGACGACGGACTATTCCCGGTAGCTCCGCGTCGCCACGCAGGGAGCGGTTTTTTTGGTCCGGTCCCGCTGTAACTGGCGGCCTGAATCGCTACACTTAGGTTTCGATGCCGCAAGCGCTTGCGGCGTACATGAGTCGGCCGGCGGTAAAGGAGTGGTATGACTTCCTTGGTTGGGGCGCTAGGCTCGTCCGGAGCAAGCTGGAGCAGCGACGGTGGCGAACGCGCCGCAGGCAGCCTGTTGACACACGCGCAGAAGCTTCTGGCGCATGCCCAGGGGCTGTTGGCGGCCTCGGCGAGCGTGGCCGGCGCCGCCATCGACCTGACCAGCTTGTCGCATGAGGGCGACGGCGCGTCACCGGTATCGGAAGCGGACTGGTCGGACATCGCCAAGACCCTGGGAGGCGATGGGCAGGCCTACGCGCAAATCGTTCGCCGCTATCAAGACCAAATCACCGCCCAGATGTGGCGGCTCAGCCGGCAACGCGCCGACTGCGAGCAACTCGTTCACGAAGTGTTTGTCGAGGCGTATTTGAGTTTGCGGGCCTTCAAGGGACGGGCGCCCCTGCTGCACTGGCTCCGCCGCATCGCCACCCGCGTCGGCTATCGTTATTGGAAAGAGCAGGCGCGGGCGCGTCGCCAGGCGGGCGTATCGATCCAGGACTGGCACCGTAGCGTCGAGCCGGTCAACAACGATGCCGCCGAGCAAGCCGCCGTTATCGTCCACAGCGTGCTTGGGGAGCTTCCGCCGCGCGACCGGCTGGTGCTCACGCTGCTTTATTTGGAGGGTTGCTCGGTGGCCGAAGCCGCCGATCGTTCCGGCTGGAGCCAGACGATGGTCAAGGTGCAGGCCCACCGGGCACGCAAGAAGCTGAAGAAACTGCTCGAGGAACGACAAATCGACGAGTCGATTTTTGAGCGATAGTTTTGATCCAATAAGATGAGCGATCTGAACCAATTCGAGCGTTTGGCAAGCGTGGCCCGCAACGAGCGCGCTCCGCGGATCGACGTGGCTGCGCGCGTGGCCGCCAGCGTCGACGCGTTCGAGTGCCGCCGCGGGGCGTTGCGAGCGGTGGGTTACTTGGGCATGGGGGCCGATTCGCCGTTATTGGCTTTTGCCGGCCTGTCGCTGGCCGCGGCGGTGTTGGTGGGCATGTTCGCGCTGCCGTGTTGGGAGTCGCTCGAAGATCCCCTGGTGGCCTTTTGCAAACCGTTAAGCGCAATCTTCGAATGAGTACCACTGAAACGACCTGGCCCGTTCCGCAAACCGCCGCAACCGGCGGGCGACCCCCGCGCCGCCTGCTGCTCGGCATGATGGTCGCCGTCTTCTGTTCCGGCGGCGTGATCGGCAGCGGCGCCTCGCTGATGCTCATCAACCGCCGCATCGAAGACAGCGCCAAGCGTCACGATCCCGTGATTGTGGGCCACCAGGTGGCATCGGAGCTCGAAGAAAAACTGTCGCTGAGCGAGGAGCAGGTCTCTCAGGTCGATCGAATCATGAAAGAGCATCTGGCGTCGATGGATCGGCTGCGGCGCGAAGTGTTCTTTCCGAAGATTCGCGAGTCGTTCACGCAGATGAACGAGGCCGTGGCCGCGGTGCTGAACGACGAGCAGCGCGTGCAGTGGACGGCCTGGCTGGAAGAGCGGCGGCAGCGCGTTTGCCCGCCGGGCGAACACGGCCGGCACGGGCGCGGGCATTTCCACAAGCCCTCCTCGGAGGGAGGGGATTCCCGTGTGCGCCGAGGCCGGCAGGACGGCGAATCAACGCCTGTTGAGAGCGGTGCGAACAGCCACTCGGACTGAACCGCTTCCAGCGGGCTTTGTGGCAGGCCGGTGATTAGCGGAACCGCCAAACACGGAGAACCACGACCTTCTGGGCCCGAACATCGACCCGGAAGGTTGCTCCCAAAGGGGCAACGAACACGATTCGACGATCGGCTTCGCGCGATTCGCTGTGCGCGTACGGATCGCTTTGAAGGAGCCGATCAATGTCGCGGGCAGCGGCTGTGATTTTCCGTCGTTCCAAGGAATCAGCATTAACCCACGTTGCAGCAAGGTCCGCGTCGGCATCGTCCTTCCACCGAACAACAAATTTCACAAGCGCTCCAGTCGAGCAAGGACCTCATCGATGCTGTAGTCCGGCCCTTCTTCTCTGCGCTTCCACTCTTCCTCACTAAGGGGCGGTTCATCGTATCCGGGAGGCGGCGAAGTGCTCACCGGCGTAAATATCCCGACGACACGCCCGGTCTCATCGCACAGATCGAGCGGCTGGCTGAGGTTGAGGAGCTTGCTGCGCAACTCGGCATCGATCGTGATTCTCGTCATAAGTCTATCCTTGTAGGTCGCATTCGTTCCGGCCTGCTTTGCGGAGGCTGGTTTATTATACACTTCACGCGGCGGAGAATGAGACATCGGCGGTGGCTGGGGCAGAGCCTGGCCAGGTGGAGGATGGCACTTCGTTCATCTCGGCGGCCAGGCGATGTCCCGGTGCGTCCAACCGGGGCATCGCTTGGCCGTCACGCTGTTGAAGTCGCCAGCCGCTATCGGGCCAAGCTCTGCCCCAGCCACCGCTTTTGCTCGCGGAAAACTGTCTCATTCTCGACCGCTAACTGGCCAGCCTCTGCCCCAGCCACCGCCATTCTTGGTTCGGCTAAATGTCTCATTGCTGGCCGCGTAAGGTATAGCCGTCCAGGATTCACTCGCCCAGCCAAGAACGGAACCGGCTGAACCTGCGCCTCAGCGGCAACTCCCGCCTGTAAGAGACCGCGTTGTTCAACGCCATCAAGCCTTGCGGCCGTCCACGTGGCGTCGCGATAATTGCCCGCTTTCAATCGACTTAGCGTACTTTCCGACCACCTTTGACGGTCCGCCATCGAACGTTGGCACACGGCTTGCTGAATGGGGCGACCGTTCCTGCCCGGGGGGGCGTGACCGCCAGATCGCCAGGCGATGCCCTACGGACTTTATATCTCGGCCGAAGGCGCCCAGGCGCAAAGCCTGCGCATGGAGGTCATTGCCAACAATTTGGCCAACGTCAATTCGCCCGGCTTCAAGCGCGAGCAGGCGGTCTTTCAGTCGCGGTTGGCCGAAGCCGTCCAGCGCGGCATGGCCGTGCCGGGCAGGGGCGGCCTCGATGACTTGGGCGGCGGCGTCGACAGCCTGGCGACGATCACCGATTTCTCGCCCGGCGCGTTGCAACCGACCAATGCCCGCACCGATCTGGCAATCGAAGGCGACGCCTTCTTCCAAGTCCGCCGCGACGGCAAAGACTTTCTCACGCGCGCCGGCAATTTCACGCTTACGCCGACGGGCAATCTCGTGACGCCCAACGGCGATGCGGTGCTTTCGACCCAAGGGACGCCCGTCGTCATCGACCCGCAGCTCGGCGCCTGGCACATCACCCCCGACGGCTCCGTTTCGCAGGCCGGCGACAACGTCTACCTGTCGCTGGTCCGTCCGAAATCCTACGGCGAACTGGTAAAGACCGGCGACAACCTGTTTTCGCCCTTGGCCCCGCCGCTCGCCATCGCGCCCGACGAGCGGCATGTGTTGAGCGGTTTTTTGGAGGCATCGGGCGTCCAATCGGTGGGCGAAATGACGGAGATGATTGAAACCTCGCGCGCCTTTGAAGCGAACGTCAACATGATTCGCAGCCAGGACCAGATTCTTGGAGAGTTGGTGAGTCGGGTGTTGAAAACATAGATCTTAGGTCTTGGGTCTTAGGTCTTAGGTCTTGGGAGCTGCCGAAGGCCCAAGACCAAAGGCCCAAGACCAAAGGCCCAAGACCAAAGGCCCAAGACCAAAGGCCCAAGACCAAAGGCCCAAGACCAAATCGGTAAATCTTGAATCCCTCATCCTGATCCTGAACGCTCATGTCAATCCAAGCCCTCCGCACCGGCGCCACCGGCATGCGGGCGCAGGAAATGAACCTGGACGTGATCGCTAATAACATAGCGAACGTCAACACGATCGCCTTCAAGCGGTCGCGCTCCAACACCGAGAACTTGTTCTATCGATACATCAAATTACCGGGGGCCCAGGATGCCTTCAACAACTATGCTCCAACGGGCCTGGCTATCGGGCTCGGCACGCGCGTGCAGGGCACGCAAATGATCTTCGACCAGGGCACGTTCGATGTCACCAACAACCCCTACGATCTGGCGATCGATGGCGACGGGTTCTTTCAGGTGATCGACCCGACCACCAACAACTTTCTCTATACGCGGGCCGGCAACTTCGCGGTCAACTCCAACGGCATTCTCGTCGTCGGCTCATCGAACACCGGCCGCCAGGTGCAACCGCAGATCTCCATCCCCATCAACACGATGGGCATCGTGATCAGTTCCGAAGGCAACGTCTCCATCCAGCAATTTGGCCAGACGCAATTCTCGCAGGTGGGCCAATTGCAACTGGCAAAATTCATGAATCCCGAAGGTCTGCTGGCCATGGGTGAAAACCTTTACCAGGAGACGCTCTCGTCGGGCGCGGCGATCTTCGGCCAGCCGGGCACGAACGGCCTGGGCACGGTCGTACAAAACAGCCTGGAACAATCCAACGTCGATCCCACCAACGAGCTCATCGACCTGATCACCACGCAGCGCTCGTACGAGCTCAACTCGCAGTGCGTGCAAGCGGGCGATCAAATGCTGCAGCTCGTCAACAACCTGCGGAGGTTCTAGTATGAAGGCAGAAGGCAGAAGGCAGAAGGCAGAAGGAGACACGACAAGGCTGTTATGGCGAATCATTCGTTTTTGCCTTCTGCCTTCCGCCTTCTGCCTTTGCATCCTGCGCACCGACGCCGCTGAGATTCAGCTTCGCGGCGAATGCCAGGCCAGCGGACTCGTGCGTCTGGGCGACGTGGCGGAAATCCACGCCGCCGACGCCAAGGAGCGCGAGCAATTGCAAGCCATTGAGCTTCTTCCCGCTCCACCGGTGGGAGGCAAGTCGTTCGTTCGTGCCCGCGAAGTGCAGGACCTGCTGGCATTGCGGGGCCTCGACCTCTCCCGGCACCGCCTGACGGGGTCGAGCCAGATCGAGATTCGCAATGGTTCCCGATCGACGGCGCCGGTTTCGACGAGTGCCGCTCGGCGCGCCGCCGAGCGTGTGGAAGCCGCGATTGCCGCGTGCTTGCGGCGACAGGCCGCCGGCGACGAGGCATGGACCGCGGAAGTACGCCTGGAAGACGATCAAGTCCGGCTGCTCGCCGCGTCGAAAGAGTCGATCGTCGCCCGCGGCGGCAAACCGCCCTGGATCGGGGAACAGGAATTTGCGATCGCCGTGCCCGGCGCGGCGGGCGACCAGGCTTTCGTCGTAACCGCCAAAGTCGCCGCCGTTCCCCTGGTGGTGCTGGCGACGCGGGCCATGGTGCCGGGCGACGTCGTGCAGCGCCCGGACGTGAAGCTCGGAAAGGCCAAGTGCGACGCCTCGGATTTCCCCTTTCACCGCCTTGAGGAAGTACTCGGCCTGGAAACGAAACGCGCCGTCGTGGAAGGGCAAGTGTTGAAGCAAGACGACTTGCGCTCGCCCATCTTGGTGCGGCGCGGAGACGCCGTGGCCGTTTTTGCCCGAAGCGCGGGAATCCAGGTGCGGGCCACCGCGCGCGCCCAGGAAGACGGCGGCAAGGGCGATTTGATCGTCGTGGAATCGCTGTTGAATCGCGAGCGTTTCATGGCGCGGGTGTCGGGCATTCACGAGGTCGAAGTGTTTGCACAGGCGGCCGACGCGGACGCCGCCACAGGCGACGGCGAGCGACGGACCGCCGCGTTGAAACCGGCAATGATGGAAAGGAGGCGACGATGAAGATCATTCGACGGGCAGCTTTTGCCACCGTGACCGGGCTGGCTTTGACGCGGGGCGTCGATGCCAACGCCCAAAGTTCGAGCCTCTACGGCTCGCCCGGGGCACGGAGGCCATTGACGCTGGAAAACACCTCCTGGCTGTACATCAAGCCGGAAGAGCCGCCCGAAATCCAGATCAATGACGTCATCACCGTGATTATCGACGAAAAACAGCAACTCATCAGCCAGGCGATGTTGATGCGGAGGCAGCAAACCAGTTTCGACGCCGACCTGCAAAAATGGCTGCAGTTCAAGAATTTCGGACTAGGGCACGCGCCGATGACCGGCGGCAGCCCGGAAATCGAAGCCATGTACAACCTGCAAAACATGGTGCAGTCCAATTTGCGGGCTTCCGACGGCCTGCAGTTTCGCATCGGCGCCACGGTCGTCGACCTCCGGCCCAACGGAAACCTGGTGGTCGAGGCACACAAGCGCGTGCAAGACAACAACGAGATCTGGAAGGCTTCCCTGTCGGGCATCGTTCGGCGGCAAGACGTCTTGCCCAACAATACGGTCCTCAGCGAGGACGTGGCCGAGTTAAGCGTTTACAAGACCGAAGAAGGCCACGTTCGCGACGGCTGGCGCCGCGGCTGGCTGTGGTTGTTCCTCGACCGTCATAAGCCGTTCTAAAAGGCAGTGGGATGAAGGCAGAAGGCAGAAGTATGCAAATGAAGTCGGAACGGAGAGTGATTTATCGCCATCGGCGGCGGGCTGTAGGCATTTCGCCGCGGAGGGTCTTCTTGACCTTCTGCCTTCTGCCTTCTGCCCTCTGCCTTTCCTCGGCGCACGCGCAGATTCGGCTGAAAAACATCTGCCGCATCAAGGGCCAGGAGCAAAATACCCTGCAGGGCATGGGCCTGGTGATCGGCTTGAAGGGATCCGGCGACGGCGGAACCTTCCTTCCGGCGATGCGCAGCTTGGCGATGGCGATGGAGCTGATGGGGAATCAGATCGGCAAGGGGGGCGCCGCCGAGCTCAAGGACGCGCGGAACGTCGCGCTGGTCAGCGTTACGGCCACGGTGCCGGCGGCGGGGGCGCGGCAGGGCGACGAGATCGATTGCAGCGTGGCCTCGATCGGGTCCGCGAAAAGCCTGGAGGGGGGCCGGTTGTTCATCACGGCCATGATGGGACCGCAAGCCGAAGGGAGCCGAATTTATGCCTTTGCCGAAGGGGCGCTCCACGTCCATGACGTGAAGTTCCCGACGACGGCGCGCGTCCACCGCGGATGCCGCCTGGAAGAAGACTTTCTGAACGTCTTCGTCAAGAACAACAAGATCACGCTGGTCCTCGACGAGCACCACGCCGATTTCGAAGTGGCCCAAGAGATCGCCGACATGATCAACGGCAACTGGTACCTCTCGGACCAGGGAAAAGCATCGCAGCGCCGTCCGTCGGTCAAGCTCCTGGCATTGCAGACCAAGCCGGTGGCCAAAGCGCTGAATCAGCTCTTTATCGAGGTGACCATTCCCGACGCCTATCGAGACGAACCGGTCGACTTCGTGTCCAGCGTCATGGCCTTGACCATCGGCGAAGTGCGCAGTCCGGCAAGGGTCGTCATCAACGAGCGTGCGGGCAGTATCGTGATCGGCGCCGACGTCGAAATCGGTTCGATCGTCGTGGCCCACAAGAACATCGTGGTTGAAACCGGCGACAACCTGCCCGCCGAACGTTTTGTGGCGGTCGATCCCAGCGAACTGCAAACGGCGAAGCTGAAGGCGCTGGTGGCGGCGCTGAACGCGGTAAAAGTGCCGACCGCCGACATTATCCAGATCATCAAGGACATTGAGCACAACGGAAAGTTACATGGGCAACTTATTGTGGAGTAGGGTCCCTGAACCCCGAACCCTGAACCCCGAACCCTGAACCCTGAACCCTGACGCCCTCACCCCTCATGCAAACCCCCAACCTCCAATTGCTTTCCCAGCCGGCGGTGCCGACGCCGCCGGCACCGACCTCGCCGAAGCTGCGCGAGGCGTTTGACCAGTTCGTGGGCGAAACGTTTTATGGGCAGATGCTGGCCTCGATGCGAAAAACGCTCGGCAAGCCGGCGTATTTTCACGGTGGCCGCGCTGAAGAAATCTTTCAGGGACAGCTCGACCAGGTGCTGGGCGAGCAAATGGCCAAGGCCAATGCCGACAGTTTCACCGGACCGATGTTCCACCTTTTTACACTCCAACGAGGCTGAAAGCACACTTTCATGATCGACCACTCTTGGGAAGAAGACATCACCGCCTTGTTGAATGAGCTGACCGCGACTCAGGCCGATTTGCTCGCGCTGCTCGACGAAAAGCGCCGGTTCATCGTCTCCCGCGACGCTGCGGGCCTGGCGGAAATGGGCCCGCGCGAAGAGGCGATGATCGAGCGCCTGCACGCCTGTCAGGACCATCGCCGGGAGCTGCTCCAACGCGCCGCAAGCCAGCGCTTGCCAAGCGACAGCCTTCGAGCGTTGGCCAAGGTCGTGCCCGAACCGGCACGAGGCGAAATCGCCGAGCACGTCGACGAGACCGCCCGGCGCTTTCGGCTTCTCAGCCATCACAGCCTGGCCAACTGGGTACTCATCCAGCGCAGCTTGCTCCACTTATCACAATTGCTGGAGATTATTGCCACGGGAGGCCGCAAGAATCCGACCTATGGAAAAGTTGAACAAGGCCGGTCGGGCGGATCGCTGTTAGACCAGGCAGCCTAATAAATGATGAGAGATGAGAGATAAAGGATGAGAGATGAGAGGTGAGAGATGTTGTGCTTTGGATGGCTGCGCAAGGTGGGGCGAGCGAGCTTGCGAGCGCTGGCCACCGATTGCCGCGCTGCAGCTTTGGAACGACTTACCCATTCACGGTGGGCCGGCGCTCGCAAGCTCGCTGGTCCCACCCTACCCTGAACCCTGAACCCTCATCCCTAATTCCTCGTGTCGCTCTTCAGCACCCTCCAAATCGCCTCGAACTCGCTGCAGGCCAATCAAATCGGCCTGCAGGTCGTCGGCCAGAACATCGCCAACGACACGACGCCCGGCTACAGCCGCGAGGTGGTCAATTATGTTCCCGCGCCGACGCAGCAGATCGGCACCATCGCGCTGGGCACGGGCGTGCAAGTGCAAGGCGTCGTCCAAGTGGTCGACCAATATCTGGAAGAGCGCCTGCGCGGGGCCAACAGCGACGTGGCCAACAGCTCGCAGCAGAGCCAGACCTACCAGAACCTGGAAAGCATCGTGGGCGCGCTGCAGAATAACAGTATCGATTCGGGCATGAACAGCTTCTTTTCGAGCATCGGCGATATCCTGAATCAGCCGCAAAGCACATCGACCCGCAACCTGGCCGTGCTGCAGGGCCAAACGCTGGCGAACAACATCAACAACATGGCTACGCGCGTCACGCAGGCCCGCAGCGACCTGAACGACCAGGTTGCCGGCGTGACCTCGAACATCAACCAACTGCTGACGCAGATCACCGGCCTGAATACGAAGATCGTGACCATGGAGGGGGGGAACTCCGAGACGAGCCAGGCGGTGGGGCTGCGCGACCAGCGCGCCCAAGACCTGACCCAGTTGTCGAACTTGGTCGGCATCACCGTGCATGAGCAGCCCGATGGTTCAGACAACGTGTATGCAGGCGGCGACTACCTGGTTTTCGAAGGCACGGCCCGGCAGGTTGAAACAACCTATCAGGAAAGCAACGGCCTGACGGCCGCCAACATCTCGATCGTAGGCGAAAACTCGCAACTGAAAGCGCAAAGTGGGCAACTCGCCGGGCTGATCACCTCGCGCGACCAGATTCTCGGCGGCTATCTCGATCAGCTCAACGGTTTTGCCGGCACGCTGGCCAACGAGTTCAACAAGGCCTTTTCGCAGGGACAAGGACTCACCGGTTACACGTCGCTGACCAGCACGTATCCAGTGACTTCGGCTTCGGCCCCGCTCGACGCCGCGGGACTCGCCTTCACGCCGGTGAATGGCTCGTTTCAGGTGCAGACACTCGACCCGCAGACGGGCGCCACGACGACCACCACCATTCAGGTCGACTTGAACGGGCTCGACAAGAATGAAACGTCGTTAAACTCGGTCGCCAGTCAAATCAATGCCATCAACGGACTCAGTGCTTCGGTGTCGCCCAGCGGCAACTTGACGATCAACACCACTTCGCCCGGCCTGCAGTTCTCCTTCGGCAACGACACCAGCGGCGCCCTGGCGGCGCTGGGACTCAACACGTTTTTCACCGGCTCGACCGCGGCCGACCTGGGAGTGAATCAGGCCCTGGTCAGCAACCCGGCGGCCTTCGCCGCCAGCACGGCTGGCATCGGCGCCGACACCACGAACGCGGTGACCCTGGCCAACTTCATCAACCAGCCCTTGGCCTCGCAAAACGGTCAGACGCTAGGTCAGCTCAACGATCAGATCGTCGCCGACGTCACCCAGGGCTCGGCAGTGGCCCAGTCGGTGGCCACCGGCGACGGTTCGTTTCAGCAGACGCTGCAGGGGCAGCAAACGGCCGTCAGCGGCGTCAGTATCGACCAAGAGGCGACGGAAATGATCACGCTTCAGCAGACCTACCAAGCCTCGGCGAAGTTGATTTCCACGGTCAACACCCTGCTCAATGCGCTAATGAATATTCAGTTATGAACATTATTCCGGTCCCTTCCAGCCGCATCAGCGACACTTACGTCCAGCAGCAACTGCTGGAGCAGATGCAGCAGCAGCAGCAGAATCTGTCGAAGCTGCAACAGGAAATCAGCTCCGGCAGCCAGCTCACTCTGCCCAGCGACAATCCCTCGGCCGCATTGCAGGCCGTGGGGCTGCAAAGCTTGCTGGCCCAGAACCAGCAATACTCGACCAACCTCAGCACCAATTCGTCGTCGTTAAGCGCTTCGGATTCGGCGCTGAGCCAGGTCAACACGTTGCTCGACAACGTACAGGGCATTGCGCTGGGCGCCGTCGGAACCACCGCCACCGCCGGCACCCGCCAATCGGACGTGTCGCAGGTGCAGGATACGATGAACCAGATTCTCAGCCTGGCGAACACGATCTTCAACGGCCGCTACTTGTTCGCCGGCTCGGAGACCAGCGCGCAACCCTACGTGCTCACCTCAGCCGGGGTGGAGTACAAGGGCAACGACTCCCGGCTCTTGAGCTATGCCGACACCGGAAATCTTTTCACCACCAACGTCACCGGCGACAGCGCCTTCGGTGGGTTCTCCAGCGACATCGGCTCCGCCAACCTCACTCCCGTTTTGACCGCCGGCACGCCGTTGGCCGACTTGAACGGCGGCACGGGCGTCACGCCCGGCAGCATCGCGATCAGCGACGGCAGCCAGACCAGCGTCGTCGATCTCAGCTCGGCGGCGACCGTCGGCGACGTAGTGAAGATGATCGAGGCCCACCCGCCCGCCGGACGCTCCGTGACGGTCGACATCACCAACACCGGTTTGTCGGTTTCACTCGACGCGGCGGGGGGCGGTCCCTTGAGCATCGCCGACGTAGGCGGAGGCAAGACGGCCGCGGATCTCGGTATCGCCGGCACGTTGCTGAACAGTCCGGGTCCTCTCGTGGGAACCAACTTGAATCCCGTGCTGACGTTGCAGACGCCGCTCGGCAACATCCTGGGCACCAAAGCCTCGACGACCATCGCCTCGGCCGGGCCCAATAATGACATCACCGTCCAGGCCGATACCAACGGCCCGCAATCCAACGGCGCAAACGTGGTTTACGTGAACGATGCCTGGTATCGGGCCGCGCCGGGCATCACCGCCGGAAATGAGTTCGCCACCTACAGTCCGACGGCCACTTCCGCCGTGGCCTCGCTCAAGCTCAGCGGCCCCAATGCCGATCTGCTGCTCACGGCCACCACACCGGGCACGGCATACAACAACGTCGCGGTCAACATCGTCAACGGCGGAGCGATGGGCGACAATGCCTCGGCAAGCTACGATGCCTCGAATAAGACTTTGACCTTGACCGTCGACGGCTCCGGCCAGACTTCGATCGACTCGGCCATCGCCGCCGTCAACTCCACCGGCGTCTTCACGGCCACGCGCGACGCTTCCGCCGAGCCGAACACGTCGGGCGGCTTCGTGTTGCCCGCCGACATCCACAACAACGTCGGCAACACCTATTTGACCGGGGCCGACGCGAACACGTTGGCGGTACACATTCAAAGCGGCGCAAGCACTGCCAACGACGTCGTCAACGCCATCAACAAGACCGCCGCTTTCAACGCTTCGCTCAGTATCAGCGAGCTGGGCAACGACGGCACCGGCGTCGTCAGCGACGCGCTGGCCGACCCGTCGGCCAGCGGAACGCTGTCAGGCGGCAGCGGCGTGGCCTTCGACCAGAATTCGGGCATTCAAATCGTCAACGGCGGCCAGACCTACACCCTCAGCTTCGCCGGTAACAAGACCATCGAAGACCTGCTCAACTCCATCAACACGTCCGGGGCCTCGGTATTGGCGACCATCAACCCGGCGGGCACCGGAATCAACGTTCAGTCGCGGCTCAGCGGCAGCGACTTTTCGATCGGTGAAAATGGCGGCCAAACCGCGACCGAACTAGGCATTCGCACGCTTACGAGCACCACGCCGTTGGCCGATCTCAACTACGGGCAGGGCGTAGGCCATACCACCGGCGGCGATTTCACGGTCCAGCGCAAAGACGGCGTGACGTTCACGGTCGACATCTCCTCGGCCAAGACCCTTGGCGACGTCGTCAACCTGATCAACAACAACGCCACGAATACCGCCAGCGGCGTGCCGGTGGTGGCCCAGCTTAACTCCTACGGCAACGGCATCGAGCTGGTCGACAACGACCCGTCGACCACGGCCGCGCTCTCGGTCAGCGCCGTTAGCCCCAGCACGGCGGCCAAGGATTTGGGTCTGGTGCCGGCCAACTCGGGAACGAGCAACCCACCCACCGCCGGCGCGCTGGCCGCCGCCACGGTCGTCGGCACAGGCGGCAATAACGACCTGGTCTTTCAAGCGACGGGTTCCAGCACCGCGCTGAACGGAGTGACGGTGCAGTTTGTCAATACGGGCGCCGCGCCGGGCAGCGAAACCGTGAACTACGACAGCACCGCCCACACTTTGACGTTTGACGTCGGTCCGGCAACCACGGCCAATGCGATCATCAGCACCCTAGCTAACGATCCCGTGGCCGGCAAGTTGTTTTCCGCCTCACTTGCGCCCACCGATGGCGGCGCCGCCAACGACGGCACCGGCATCATCGATCCGACGGCGACGGGAACCCTGGCCGGCGGCACGCCCGACACGCTCAGCGGCGCCGACACCAACCCCCAGGAAGTTCCCGGCATTTTCACCGCGCTGGAGCGACTGCAAACGGCCCTGCGGAACAACGACGTGACGGGCATCCAACGGGCCACGACCCTGTTGACCAATGCGCAGCAAAACCTGTCGGACACGCGCGCGGCATTAGGCGCCAACGAGCAGGCTGTCTCCTCGTTGCAGAGCCAGGTGCAAACCGAGCAAACGCAGTTGCAAGGCGCCTTGTCGAACAACGTCGACGTGAACATGGCCCAGGCCATTTCCGACCTGGTGTCGCAACAAACGGCGTTTCAGGCATCATTGCAGGTGACGGGGTTGATCAGCAAGTTGACGTTGATCAATTACCTGTAAGAGGGATGAGGGATGAGGGATGAACAGGCGAGTGCAACGGCCGCACGAGCAGCTTGAGGTGTGTCGGTTGGCGCACGCCTTGGCGTTACGCGTGCATGCACTGACGCTCAAGCTGCCGAATCTCATCCCTCATCGATCGCAATCCGCGACTTTTTCTTGTTTCCTGCCGCATCCCGAACCGATCTAAGGAATGTGCGCTCCGGCGAGCGGCATACTTGGAACCGATGCCCCAGGGACGTAAGGGCGTAGCTATGCAAATCCGCACCACGCGTTTCGGCTCGTTGGAGCTTGAACCCGGCGATACGATCCAGTTTCCCGGCGGCTTGTTGGGTCTGGAGGACTGCCGTCAGTGGGTGTTGCTGGCCGACGCCCAAAACGGCGCCTTGGGCTGGCTGCAATCGACCACCCGCCCCGACGTGGCGCTGGCCGTGGTCAGCCCGCGGCGCTTCGTTCCGCATTATCAGTTCCGCGTGTACCGCAGCGAGCTGGCCCCATTGGAGCTGGCCGGCGTCAAAGACGCCCAGGTGCTGACGATCGTCGGCAAGAACGAGCGCTCGATTACCCTGAATTTGAAGGCCCCGATTGTCATCAACCTGGAGCGGCGCTTGGGCCGCCAGGTGGTGGCCAACGGCGACCTTCCCCTGCAACACGAGCTCAACAGCGTCCCCGCCACCCTGAAGAAAAGCGCATAGCCGCGCCAGCAGCAAAGGAGCCACCGATGCTCGTCTTGTCGAGACAGCGCGACGAAAGCATCATGATTGGCGACAACATCGTCGTCACCATCGTCGACATCCGCGGCGACAAAGTGCGGCTGGGCATCAACGCGCCGGCGGAAATCCCCGTCCACCGCCAGGAAGTCTACGAAGCCATCCAGCGCGAGAACCTCCGCGCCAGCCGCATCGAGCCCAAAGACACGCGGCACCTCGGCAAGGCCAAGGGATCCGAGTAGAACCCTGTATCCGGCCTGTAGCGATTGTTCCGCCTCGCTGCACGCGCGCACTTGGCCCGCCGCACATTTTCTCCAAAGTACGCAAGCCGGTCTGCCGATAGTGGCCTTAGAGACCGACATAGGGGCATGGCATTCGGCGTTCGCTTGCCAGAGACCTGAACGTCTCGACGGGTGGCGCCGAACAAGGCGGCCATGAACACAAACGACGCGGAAGGGATTGCGGGACCTAGCCAATCCGCCGCGCAGGCAAGCTGGTTCGGAAAGAGCGACTCTCCAACCACCGGCCAGGCTTGGAACTAGTCCCTCCTACACCAATATGGGAAATCCACGATGACCCGCATCAACACCAACCTCACCTCCCTTCAGGCGCAGACCAATCTCTACAACAACCAGCTTTCGCTGCAGACCTCGCTGCAACGGCTCTCGACCGGCCTGCGGATCAACTCCGGCAAAGACGATCCCAGCGGCCTGATCGCCGCCTCGGTGCTCGGCAGCGAAGTCGTCTCTACCGGACAGGCGATCACCAACAGCCAACGGGCCAACAACATTGTGGCCACGGCCGACGCCGCGCTGGCCCAAGTCGGCACGCTCTTGAACGACATCGCCGGCCTGGTGGAGGCGTCGGCCAATAAAGGCGCTGTTTCTTCATCGGAAATCGCCGCCAACCAGGTCCAGGTGGACAGCGCCATCGAGAGCATCGACCGCATCGGTCAAACCACCGTGTTCGGCGGCGACCAACTGCTCAACGGCAGCAAAGCGTTCAACGTGACGGGCAACCTCGGCTCCGCCTTCCAGAGCACCTCCGACATCACCGTCAATTCGTTCGATCCATCGCTGCACTCCGGCGTGCCCAATAGCGACGTGTCGCTGGCCATTACCCAGTCCGCCACCAAGAAAACGGTGAACGTCGTCGGCGATTCGCAGGGGGCCAACAGCGACGGTCTTTCCAATCTGTCGCTCGGTTCGGGCACCACCCGCGCCACCGACACCTTGGTGACCAATAACTTCAGTATCGGCAGCAATAACAGTCTGAACGACCTGAACACGACCTCCACGCGGGCCACGCGCACGATTACGGCTGCCACGCTGTCTGCCGTGGTCGCCGACAGCACGTCAAATGTCGATGTAACGATTACGGGAAATCTCGGCAGCCAAACCATTACCGCGCAATCGCTGAGCGGCGCAAGCGGTCTCGACACTGCCACCAACCTGCAGAGCCTGATTAACGCCCACTCCAGTCAGACGGGCGTCGAGGCTTCGCTGAGCGGCGGCAACGTCGTACTCACCTCGAGTTATGTCGGCGCCAGTGCCGCGGCGAACGTGAGCTTCTCCAATTACACGGGTGCGCACTCCAGCTCGGTCATCAGCACCGCCGATTTCGGCACCTATGTCGCCTCCGGCACACTGACCTTTAAGGTCACCGGATCGACAGGCACGTCGGGCAACATCGTTGCCAACGGCAGCTCGATCGCAGGTGCGGGAGGTGCCACCTATCTTGAGGGTTTGATCAATGCCCAGACCACTTCCACCGGCGTCACGGCCACGATCAATGGCAGCGGCAATATCCTGCTTACGAACAATACCGTGGGAACGCAGTCGCCTGCCTTCATCGGCAGTATTTCGGACAGCGGTACGGGCAACGCTGCCACGTTCACGGCCGATGCCAATCAAAGCCAGTTCACCGGTGCTGTTGCCGATGCGACCGCCGCCGCCGCCAACGGTGCCGTAGGTTCTTTGACCGCGGGCGTTACGGGCACCGGCCATACCGTCTTCACGATCACCGGCAACAAAGGCTCGGCCACCGTCGATACCGCCACCATCGGCGGCAACGACACGATCATCAACAACAGCGCCGCCAACAGCGGTGCCACCGCGCTGGCCGGCCTGATCAACACACGCACCGGCACGACTGGAATTACCGCCTCGGTCAACTCATCAGGCAACGTCGTCCTCACCTCCGACGGCGCCGGCGGCGGCTCCGTCGCCACCGTCACTGCCTCGGGTAGCGGCAGCGATTCGACCATTGTCAGCTCGGGCCACGCTCTCAGCAACCAGGTCGGCACCGACGGCACGACGAACCAGGTCACGCTGCAGTTGATCGGCGACTCGGGCCGCGCGGTGATCACGGTCGACAACAACGCCGTGCTCAACGATTCGTCTGCCCTGGCCAACGCCATCAACGCCGTTACGTCGCAGACCGGCATCACCGCTTCCGGATCCGGCGCGGGAGGCAACGTCACGCTCACCAGCCTCGACTACGGTTCCAACGCGCAGCTCTCGATTTCGGCCATCTCCGCCACGAACGCGAATGACATTACGCTGTTCAACGCGGCCAACACCCAGCAAACGACGAACGGCCTCGACGTTGCGGGCACCGTGACCACCAGCAAGGGCGGCGGCGCTTTCACCGGCCAAGGCGCCAACATCACCTATACCGACAACTCGATCAACCTCTCCGCGACGAGTTCGCCGAACCTGGCCCCACCCACCGCGGCCACCACGACGATTGTTGGTTCGGGCGGCGCGGGTGCCGGAATCAGCCACCTCACCGCCGGCGCGACCGACAGCAACACGATTTCCTTCACAGTAACCGGTTCTCTCGGCTCCGCCAGCATCAGCGGCATCAACGTGGCCCAGCTCCAAGGCGACAGCCGTGTGCTGGTCGACGCCATCAATAAGGTGTCGCTGCAGACCGGTGTCACCGCCAGCACGCAGGCCGTGGGCGGCTCGTATGCCTTGAGCAACATCGCGCTCACCAGCAGCACGGTGGGCCCGGGGGGCAGTGTTTCCATCCAGGCCAGTGCCGCTAGCGTTGCCGGAGACGTGACGACCTTCAACAACGCCGGCACATTCACAGCGACGGCCTCCGGCACCGCGGCGCCGAACACCGCCGTCGCCAATTTCGACGTGACCGGCGGCGCCCTGTTCCAGATCGGCCCCACCGTCAACTACACCAATCAAGTGAATGTGAACATCACCACGCTCGATAGCCACTTACTCGGCCAAAATGTCGGCACGACCGGCTCGCTTGGCCTGCACGACCTTCACACCGGCGGAAGCCAGGTGCTGAGCAGCACCGATTTGACCAATGCGGCCACCATCGTGTCGCAAGCGATCAGCCAGATCGCCACGCTCCGCGGCCAGCTTGGCGCCTTGCAAGCCAACGTGCTGCAAAGCAACATCACCAGTCAACAAACCGCCCTGCAGCAGGTCACCTCGGCCCAAAGCAGCATTCAGGACGCCGACTTCGCCGCCGAAACGGCCAACCTGACGCGGGCCCAGGTGCTCGTGCAGGCCGGCACCAGCGTGCTGGCCATCGCCAACCAGCAGCCGCAAAGCGTGCTCGCCCTGCTGCCCAAAGGCTAGACCGTGAATTCGCTAATTTGCCCGGTCGGCCAGACGAATTCGTCTGGCCGGCCGCGTTTATACGACACGCGGGGAAGAACAAGACATTTTTCGGTGGTTGGGGCACGTAGGGTGGGACCAGCGAGCTTGCGAGCGCCGGCCCACCGTTGGCGACGTCGATTACGGTGGGCCGGCGCTCGCAAGCTCGCTGGTCCCACCTTACGACTAGGCGTCTGACGCCTAGGACCTTTGGAAGATCCCACAGAGAGCAGGAGGACGATCACGATGGCGGGCGTTAGCAGCGTGGCAACGCCGTCTTCCAGCAGCAGTTCGCCCACGGCCTTTGTTCCCACCGCCGGACAGGGCCTCATCTCGTCCAGCACGGGCATCGTCAGCGGGCTGCAAACGCAGCAGATTATCAGTGCGTTGTTGACCTTCGACCAGGAACCGGTCACGAGCCTCAACAACCAGATCACCTCCGAGCAAAACCAGCAGAGCGCTTTTTCGACATTATCGTCCCAGCTCGCCGCGTTGCAGGCCGACGCGCAGCAATTGGCAAGCTTCAGCGTGCTCGGCGCCCGCTCGGCCAGCAGCTCCAACCCGTCGGCCCTCACCGCCTCCGCCAGCGCGGGCGCGCCGCTGGCGAGCTACCTGGTGACGCCCGTCGCCCAGGCGCAGACGCAAGCACTGCTCTCCAACGGATTTTCCGACAGCTCCAACACGCCGGTCGGACAGGGCACGATCACGATCAAATTAGGCGGCTTTGTCGCCCCTTCGACCTCGTTGCAGCCGCTCAACGGCGGACTAGGCGTGGCCCGCGGAAAAATCAGCATCACCGACCGCAGCGGCGCTTCCGCCACCATCGACCTGGGTTCCGCCCGCACCATCGACGATGTGGTGAACGACATCAACCAGACGGCCGGCATTCATGTGCAGGCCTCGCTGAGCGGCAATTCGCTGGTCATCACCGACAAGTCGGGTTCGACCGCCGACAACCTGATCGTACAAGACGTGGCCGGCGGCACTACCGCCGCCAGCCTGGGCATCGTCGGTTCCGTCGCCGCCAATACGCTCACGGGCACCGATCTGGTCAGCCTATCGGGCAGCACGCAACTCAGTTCGTTGAACGACAACAACGGCGTCGCCTCCGCGCCGGGAGTCGCCGATTTCACCGTCACGCTCAAGGACGGCAGCAGCTTCGCCGTTCAGCTCGGCTCGGCGAAGACGTTGCAGGACGTGCTCACCGCCATCAACGGCAACAGCCAGAACGGCGGCAAGCTCACCGCTTCAATCTCCGGCACACACCTCGTATTGACCGACAACACAGGCGGCGCGGGCACACTCTCCGTCACCGCGCTCAACGGCAGCAGCGCCGCGAAGGACCTGGGCATTCTCGGCACGGAGCAAGGCGGCGGCGTCCTTACCGGAACGCAAATCATCTCGGGCCTCGACACGGTACTGCTCAAAGACATCAACGGAGGGTCGGGCATTACCACGCCGGGCCAGATCCAGCTTACCGACCGCAGCGGCGCCACCGCGACCGTCGACCTGACCAACGCCGCGACACTCAACGACGTCATCACGGCCATCAACGGCGCGGGACTCGGCTTGGCCGCCTCGGTCAACGCGGCCGGGGACGGCATCCAAATCAACGACACCACCGGCAAGACGACTTCGAACCTGATTGTCGCCGACGTGGGCGGCGGCACCACCGCCGCAAATCTGCACATCACATCCAACGCCGCTGCCAACAGCGTGAACAGCGGCGACCTCAATCTCCGCTACATCAATACCAACACCCCGCTCAGCCAACTCAACGGCGGCGCCGGCATTCAGCCCGGCACCTTCCAGATCACCGACAGCGCGGGCCGCACCGGCACCGTGGATTTGAGCGGCACGAACATCAATACGGTGGGCGACGTGATCACGGCCATCAACACCTCCGGCGTCGGCGTGCATGCGTCGATCAATGCCACGGGCGACGGCATCTTGCTGACCGACGTGGCCGGCGGCAGCGGCACGTTGCAGGTCGCCGATCAGGGAGGCACGACCGCCGCCAGCCTGAAACTGGCTGGCACGGCCATCGGCGGGCAAATCGACGGCGCCTTTCGGTATACCGTCGCGGTTGGCCCGAAAGACACCCTCAGCACGCTGGAGCAGTCGCTACTCAACTCGGGGGCGCCGGTCACCACCAACATCCTCAACGACGGCAACTCATCGCAACCGTATCACATCCTGATCGGCAGCACTCAGTCGGGCCTCGCCGGGCGGCTGCTGGTCGATACCGGCACGACCGGACTTTCGCTCTCGACGTTGACGCCCGCCGCCGACGCGGCCATCCAAGTCGGCCAGGGCGACGGAAGCAACTTGCTGTTCACCTCGCCCACCAACACGTTCAGCAACATTCTGCCGGACTTGACGGTCAACGTCGCCGGCACCAGCTCTACCCCGGTGACGGTCACGGTGGGCCAAGACACCAGTGCTCTGGCAAGCGCCATCCAAAGTTTCGTCAACGACTTCAATACGGTGACGGGCACGATCGCCCAAGACGATTCTTACGACACGAGCACGAACACGGGCAGCGTGTTGTACGCCAATCCGACCGTGGAGCAGATCAGCAACACGATCACCAGCGCCGTCACGGGCGTCTCGGGCAACTCCACCGACCAGACCCGCAGCCTGTTGCAAATGGGCATCACGCTCAGCAACGGCCAACTCAGCATCAATTCCACGGCCCTGCAAGCCGCGCTCACGGCCGATCCCAGCGGAGTGCAGGACTTCCTGGGCAACGCCACGACCGGTATGGCAACGCAGCTTTCCGCCGCGTTACAGAATTTTACCACGCCCTACACCGGCGCCATCGCTCAGCAAAGCAGCAATCTCACCCAGCAGATCAGCGGCCAGCAGTCGCAGATCAGCTTCTTGAACGCCCAAATTGCCTCCAAGACGACCTTGTTGCAAGACGAGTTTGCCAACATGGAGACGTCGCTGGCAACCATCCAGGCACAGGGAAGCATGCTGACCCAATTGAGCAATCTGGCCAACTTCAATGCGTTTTATGCGAACGGCGCGGCGAATTCGAGCAACAGTTCGGGCGGTTAATGGAAGAGTGGCGATCGCCTTGCGACGGCGCACGCAGTGCCGGCGATCTTGTCCGACAACAAAAGGGAAACCAATGGCGTACCAACGGCCGGGCGACAGCTATTTCGAGACGCAGATTCTTACCGCGACGCCGCAAAAGCTGCGGCTGATGTTGATCGACGGCGCGCTGACCTATGCGCGGTGGGCCGCCGAACATTGGCAACACGGCCGCATCTACGAAGGCGGCGAAGCCATCGCAGGCTGTCAGAACATCGTGACGGAACTGTTGCGCGGGCTCCGGCCTGAAGAAGCGCCGGAGCTCGTCGGCAAGGTTGCGGCCCTTTACAACTTCGTCTTCGGCTCGCTGATCGAAGCGGGGTTGAAACGTGACGCCCTCAAGCTGAACGACGCCGTCACCGTGCTTGAAATCGAGCGCGAAACCTGGCGGCAAGTGTGCGAGCAGCTCGGTTCCTCGCTCGACGACGACGCGCGCCCGCAGCTCCGTCGTTCGCCGCACTTCCTTCAACACGTCGACGACCTGGCCAGCCGCGGCTTTTCAGCCGACGCTTGACGAGCGGTCATTTGACGCCTTCCCGGCGCGCGCCGTATCATGCCGCAAAGCGTTAATGTGCGCGCCGCCTCGCGGTTGCCGTAGGGTGGGCCGGCGCTCGCACGCTCGCTGGTCCCACCCTACCAATTGCCCCGCACAAACTCCTGTTTATGTCTATTACCAAACACCTGATCCGGGTCGGTCACAGTCCCGATCCCGACGACGCCTTCATGTTTCACGCCCTGGCGAACGGCAAGATCGAGACCGACGGCTACGAATTCCGTCACGAGTTGGTCGATATCGAAACGCTCAACCAGCGGGCCTTCGCCGGCGAGCTGGAGCTGACCGCCCTCAGCTTGCACGCCTACGCCTACCTGACCGATCGCTACGCCCTTTGTCCCTGCGGCGCGAGTATAGGCGACCGTTATGGGCCGATGGTTGTTTCCCGCACGGCCATGTCACTCGACGATCTGCGGAAATCTACCATCGCCGTGCCGGGCAAGCTGACGACGGCGTTCTTGGCATTGCGGCTATGTCTGGCCACCGATTTCGCCCACGTGATTGTGCCGTTCGACCAGATTCTCGACGCCGTCGAGGCAGGCAGCTTTCAGGGCCGGCCGATTGACGCGGGGCTGATTATCCACGAGGGGCAGCTCACCTACGGCGACCGCAAGCTGAAGCTCATCGTCGACACCGGCAAGTGGTGGCACGAGGAGACGGGCCTTCCGCTGCCGCTCGGCGCCAACGGCATCCGCAAGGATCTCGGGCCTGCCGTCATGCGCGATGTGACGCGGCTGTTGAAGGAAAGCATTCAATACGGACTTGCGCACCGGGAAGAGGCGCTGGATTACGCCTTGCGTTACGGCCGCGATCTCGACCGTCGTCGGGCCGACGAGTTCGTGGGGATGTACGTCAACGACTGGACGCTCGATTTTGGTTCCCGCGGCCGCGAAGCAGTCAGGCAACTGCTGGCGCGCGGCCACGCGGCGGGCGTGATTCCGCAGGCGGTCGAGCCGGAGTTCGTCGAGGTCGAAGCGTGATCGATCGCAGCGCCGCGCCCGCCGAGCAGCCGAAACCGAAGGGCTGCATGAGCGTATTGTTGGCCTTGGTGCTGGCGGTGCTTGTGTTCGCCGGACTGTTTATTTTGACGTCCGGTGCGGTCGCACCGGCGGCGGTGATTGCGGGCGTCATTTTCGGTATCGCGGCCTTGCACTACATTGTTTGGGGTTGGTGGCTCAGCGGAATCATTCGCCGCCAGGTCGAAGAAGAGGAAAACGACACGTAGGGTGGGACCAGCGAGCTTGCGAGCGCCGGCCCACCATGATCGGCTCCGAGAACCATGAAACTGAACCAACGAGCGTCGCAGCTTTGTCACGCGGTAGCGCAACGTGCCTCTGATCTTCGCGCCGAGGTCCACTGCGTCGCCGGCGCCTCAGTGATTGACCTGGGCGTAAATGCCCGCGGCGGCCTGGAGGCGGGCCTGGCGCTGGCCGAGATCTGCCTGTCGGGCTTGGGCCGCGTGCAGCTTGTGGCTGGCGACGCCGCCGTATGGCAGGGTCCAGCCGTAGCGGTCGCCACCGATCACCCGGTCGCCGCTTGTCTGGCATCGCAGTATGCCGGCTGGCAGGTGGCCATCGGCAAGTATTTCGCCATGGCGTCGGGGCCGATGCGTGCCGTGGCCGCCAAGGAAGAACTTGTCAAACAGCTCGCGCTGACAGAAGCCGCCGATGTGGCCGTGGGCGTGCTGGAAACCTCGAAACTGCCTCCGGAGGAAGTCGTCAAACACCTCGCCCATGCGTGCGGTCTGCCGAGTGTAGCCCTGACGCTGGTGGCCGCGCGAACCGCCAGTCAGGCGGGCACGGCGCAAGTCGTGGCACGAAGCGTCGAGACGGCGTTGCACAAGCTGCACGAGTTGAATTTCGACGTGAGCCGCATTGAGAGCGGTTGGGGGCTGGCGCCGTTGCCGCCGCCGGCCGCCGACGACCTGGCCGGCATTGGCCGTACGAACGACGCCATTCTCTACGGAGGTCGGGTGACGCTCTGGGTCCGCGGCGACGACGATAGTTTGCAGGAGATCGGGCCAAAGATCCCGAGCTGTTCGTCAAGCGACCACGGCGAGCCTTTCGCCGAAGTTTTCCGCCGGGCCGGGCACGATTTTTACAAAATCGACCCGCTCCTGTTCAGTCCCGCCGCGATCACGCTGTGCAACGTCGATTCCGGAAGGTCGTTTACCTTCGGCCGCCTTATGCCCGAAGTGATCGAGCGATCGTTCCGCGGGTGAATGGGTTTGAATTGGTGGATCGTGTTTGCCACCGGCTCGTCTTGCTTTTTCGCGGGGTTTTCGCCAAAATCGCGACCCCGAAGCGGCTTAGCCCGGTCTATTGACTCGTATCACGTGCCCGGCGAGATCACCCGCAGTCACAATCGCGTTATGGATCCGTTCGGCCAAGGCGAGGAAATCTGGGTCGTAGGTGCATGCGATGATGCCCGAATGAGCAGCGCGGTGCCGGTGCAGGCGGAAGAAGTGTTTTCGGTTGAGTGTAAGTACCGCTCGACCCTGCGAAATCGCGAACTCGAGAACAGCCGGATCGCTGGTCTTCTGATTCGCCTTGCCCGTTTCCGCGACCGTTAGCGCGTCGTGGCCAAGTCGGCGCAACTCTTCGACGACCGGCAATGGGAAGTTCTCGTTGGCATAAAGCAACGCCACGCTAAGCTTCCTCATTCTCCCGGATTTGCTGCTCGATTTGGTCGCGATGCATTTCGACCAAAGCCCAAGCGTTGACCAGATCCTGAGCTTTCAAGGTCGGATAGGCCCGCAACAGTTCGGCTTCGGTGCTGCCTAGTTGCCGAGCTCGCTCCAAGACCCAGACAGGAATCCGGGTTCCGGCAATGCACGGCTCACCGCCGCAGACGTCCGGCGTGGACTCGATGCCGGAACCGCCGCCCGAAACTTCGCGCGCGAGCCATTCGAGCACCTGAACCTTCTCGGCAGGCGAAAGAGACGACAACTGCGTTTCCAATTGCTGGGGCGTCATTCGAGGGGCTGCTCGGCACGGCTTGTTGCTCCGGCGTTTTAGCAATTGTACCATAGCTCCTGTTGCGGGGCATAAATGCGTCTCAGTTCGCCTCTTTTAAGGTGGCGACCCATGCGACGGGCTGTCGACGAGCGCGGCATGACTCTATGAATATCACGATCGTTAGGCGACGGAGGCTTTCGCCGGTGGAAGTCAAGATGCTGGAAGCAGCCGACGGCGACGTAATCGCCCGCGGCTCTTACTATGGTGGCCCGGACTACGAGTTCGTCGTCGGAGTTGGGGGGCAAGTGTTCTTCCGCGTGGTGGGCGATGCAGAAATGGTATGGGCCGGCCCGAATGCGGCGGAGTTCCGCCGGATCACAGAGGCTTGGAACCGCTACCGGGCGGAGGTAGTGCATCGGCCCTCCGGGGCGGCTCAGTTGGAGCGTGTGGCGCGGTTGCGGCGGGAGCTTGCGGGGCTCGGGGCTCTGCCCGCCGACCTACCGCCGGACCCTGAGCCGCTTTGGTCGTTGCTGCTGTTCGAGGCTGAGCACGAGCTCGGGTAGCAAGGCACGCGTCTAATGCATCTCCGCCTCGCAGCTCCCGATTCCGCTGCGTAGAAAATTGAACTGCACGTTTGGATGGTCCGCCAACAGCGACATCGGCACCGACGAGTCCGGGATGCGTTTTGAAATCATCAACGTGGTCAGCCGCTGGCCGAAGGGATTGTCGTGGTTGCCGGCGTGCCAAATTGAAACCTTTTCCGCCAACCACGTTTCGGCCGGGCCGACCGAGATCGCTTGCGTCGGCACGTTGGTCACCACGCCGCCGCCCGACGTGCGGGCATTCTGAATGATCGTCATCGGGTGTAAATCGACGACCCGCGTCGTGAGCTGCCGGTATTCCGCGGGCGTGGGCGGCTGGTCGCGATATTGGCCCTCGCGACGGGGCGGATCGTTGAACGCCCAGTGCTTCACCTCGCCCTGCCCGCCTTGCATGGTGACACAGCGGGCACGCCGATAACTTTCGATGTACTCGCGAGCGTCCGTTTTGGGAAAATGAATGTTCATTCGTGGCATCCGCAACTCCGGTCGAATGCGGTTGAAGCACATCTCCATATCGGCGCGGGCAAAGCTGAGCGGGAAGTCTTCCGGCGCCTCGCGGCCATCGATCACCCATTCGTCCATGCCCCAGAAATGGGCGTGCCGCAAGTCGATTTCCAGCTCATTCACCAGTCGCGCGACCAGCGGAAGCTGCTCGGTGGGGCCAATCGGGCCGCATATCCCCGCCGGGCGTTCGGGCGTGGCCTGGCGCCAGGCGGTGATATACTCCAGGGCCTCGGCCAGGTAAAACTCTTCCGTTGTCTCATAGAACCGGACTTGAAAGCCGGGACGAGAGAGGGCGGCGAGGTCATCGGCGGTCAGCCGAGCGGCGTCGTCCAAGATTTCGCGGTCGAGCGTGGTGTAGTCCCACCAATCGGGGCTGATTTTGCTTACGGGGCGCATGGCATTGACGGGGTCGATTGGGTGCTGCGCCGCAAGTCTATCTCCGGCGACGGCGGCTGGCAACCGATACCCGACTTCGGCGACGCGCGGGCCGGCGCTCGCAACCTCGCTCGTTCCACCCTACAATGGATCGATGTTCGGCGGGTGCCGCATCGAAATCTCAAGCTGGATTTACACGGTGGAACTCCTGGTAATTGAAGACGACCCGGTCATCGGCAAGGCCCTGCGCCAGGGCTTCACCGAGTCGGGGCAGAAGTGCGCTTGGGCAAAGCAGGGCGACAAAGGTCTATCGTTGGCCACCAGCCAACGCTTCGACGCCATCGTGCTCGATCTGATGCTGCCCGGCATGCCGGGGCTGGATGTGCTGCGCGAGCTTCGCCGGCAAGGCATTCGCACGCCCGTCATACTGCTCACGGCATTGGGCTCGGTCGACGAGCGCGTGGCGGGCCTGAATGCCGGGGCGGATGACTACATGGTCAAGCCGTTCGCCTTCTCCGAGTTGACGGCGCGCATCGAGGCCGTTTGCCGCCGCAGCGTCGACCGGCCCTCGGCCGTGCTCGAGGTGGGCGATTTGACGCTCGACTTAACGACGCGCCGCGTGCATCGCGGCCCTGACGAAGTCGAGCTCACGCCCACCGAGTTCAGCCTTTTGGAGCTGCTCATGCGGCACGCCGGCCAGGTGGTCACGCGCAAGATGCTTTGCGAACACCTCTGGCAGTCCGACTGGGAGGGAACGACGAACGTGATCGAGGTCCACGTGAACCGCCTTCGCGGCAAGCTCGAAAAGAAGTTCCAGGACTCGTTGATCCAGACGGTGCGAGGTCGCGGCTATGCCATACGGGCGACTTAGCGGCGCATTTCGCTCGCTGCGCTTCCGGCTGACCGCTTGGAACACCGCGGTGGTGGTGCTGACCGTGGGCGGGGCGTTGATCGGCGTGCGCGAGGGGCTGCGCCACACGCTGCAGGGCGACATGGACCAGCGGCTCCGCGAAGACGCCGAAGAACTGGCCCAGGCGGTGATTCAGTCGTACCCCGACCTGGAAGGCGTTTTTCAACAGATCGACCGCAAGGCCGCCGCCCATTGGCACCTGAACCTGTTCATTCAACTGCTCGACGACGACGGCAAGGTGATCCGGTCGAGCAAGGACGCGCCCGAGGTGCAAGCCGCCCCGCGCCGTTCGGGCGAGTTGCTGGCCACGGCGCAGGGCTACCGCATCGCACGTCGCCGCTTCGGCGGGCGCGGCACGCCCCATTACACGGTCCGCATCGGCGCCTCGCAGGCAGGCATCGAGAACGACGTGGCCGTGGTCACGCACTTGATGACCATCGCCGGCGCCGCCGTGCTGCTGTTGGCGCCGTTGGGCGGTTTCTGGTTGGCTGGCCGGGCCACGCACCCCCTGGAAGCCATCATCCACACCGCCGCCCGGCTGCGCCCCAGCCACATGGACGAACGGCTGCCGATCCGGGGCACGGGCGACCAACTCGACCAGCTTTCCATCACCATCAATCATTTCCTCGACCAGATTGCCGACTACCTGGAGCGCAACCGCGAATTCGTGGCCAATGCGGCCCACGAGCTCCGCTCGCCCCTGGCCGCCATTCAAAGCTCGGTCGATGTGGCGCTCAACGCCCCGCGCTCGCCGCAGGAATACCAAGACCTGCTCTGTGAAATCGTCGATGAGTGCAGCCGGCTGGGCGTGCTGGTCAATCAGCTCCTGCTGCTGGCCGAACACGACAGCGAGGAGCGGCGCATGAAGTATGAACCAGTGCGGCTGGATCAGGTTGTCACCACTTCCGTGGAGATGTTTCGCGGCGCGGCGGAAGAACACAATCTATCGCTGTCGTGCGACAATCGGGTCGCCACCGTGGTGCTGGGCGACGCTGCGCGGTTGCGGCAGGTGGTCAACAACCTGATCGATAACGCCCTGAAGTTCACGTCGCCCGGCGGCCGCATTTCCGTCGAGCTGCGGCGCGACGCCGCAAACGAGCAGGCCGTGCTTTCGGTGAGCGATAGCGGTATGGGCATTTCGCCCGACGATCTGCCGCACGTCTTCGAACGCTTTTACCGTGGCGACAAGTCGCGACACCGGGGCAAAGAGATCTGCGGCAACGGTCTGGGGCTGAGTATATGCAAGTCGATCGTCATCGCGCACGGCGGCACGATGGGGGTGGAAAGCAGTCTTGGCATGGGCACCACGTTCGAGGTAAGGTTCCCGTCGAGTGTCGAGGCCAGCCTTCGCGAGCCGGAAGCCGCGGGAGTGGTGTAGGGTTCAGGGTTCGGGGTTCAGGGTTCAGGGTTCAGATGAGGGATGAGGGATGAGGGATGCCTTCGCTTACTGAAGCCCCAAGCCCCAAGGCCCAAGGCCCCAAGCCCCAAGGCCAAAGGCCCAAGGCCAAAGGCCCAAGGCCAAAGGCCAAAGGCCAAAGGCCAAAGGCCCAATCCTGAACCCTGAACCCTGAACCCTCGTCGAACCCCGAACCCCCCCGAACCCTAATCCTCCGGTGGTTCCCCAATGCGGCGCAAGTACTCGGCCAACAGTGATTGCAGCTCGAGCAACGCCTGCCAGCGCCGCTCGTCGACCGAAACGCGCCGGCTGCCGCCCTCCGTGCGCACCGATGCCAGCAAGTTGCGGAGCCGCACGTGCAAATACTCCAGCATCTCGGAAAGCTGCGCCGCTTGGCCGGGGCTCATCCGGTCGGGCAGCGACGGTGGCTCGGCGATGCCCAGCGTCGTTTGCAGTCCGGGGTTCTCGCTCCAATTCAACTCGAAATCGAGACTCGCCGCGCGTGGCGAGCCCGCGGCAGAGTCGGGGCTGACGGTGCCGGTGGTGTAAACGTCGCTGCCTCGCATCTTGGCCAGTCGCTCGGCAATCTCTTCGCGCGAACCGAAGAGCAGCACCGACCGCCCGACGCTGATCATGTCGCCCACCCGCAGGATGCGAAGCTGGATGTCTTCGCCGTTGACCTTGGTGCCGTTGGTGCTTTCCAGGTCGGTGAGCACCAGCTTCTCCTGGTCCTCTTGAATCTTGATGTGAAATCGGCTGACGCGCTCGTCGTTCAACTGCACCGAGTTGCCTTCTTCGCGTCCGATGGTCACCGGCGTGGAAAGTTCTTCGAAAACCTTGCCTCGGTCCGCGCCGTCCAACACTCGTAATGTGATCAAGGCCATCTCGCTTGAAGAACCCGCGGCTAAAACGTATCTTGGAACTCTTGCCTCGCGCCCGTGGCGCAACTGGACAGCGCATCGGTCTTCGGAACCGAGGGTTGCAGGTTCGAATCCTGCCGGGCGTAGTTTGAATTTTTCTCCCGACCAGAAGGATTATATCATATCTTAGCACGACGGCTCATTCCAACCACCCGGACCGAAAGCCGGTCGTTTGTTCCGGCGTAGGGTGGGACCAGCGAGCTTGCGAGTGCCTGCCCACCATCGGCGCGAATCCAGTTTTGCTGTTGCGCTTCGCCGGGATGCTTGATGCCCCGTGTGGTGGCTGGGGCAGAAGCTGGGCCGAGATCGGTTCGGCCCTTGCAATACGCACCGCCGGCCCAGCGAAGCCCCGGCGGTGGTGCGACCGGGGCATCGCCGCGACGGAGCGGGTTTGCGCGGAACTGCCCAATCGGCTCGGCTCTGCCCCAGCCACCGCCATTCCGTTTCAGTTTAGGCGTGTGGTTGCTAAAAAAAACGCGCAGGACGGACTATGAAGCCCATCGTTCAGTTAGCCGTCGCCGGAACAGAAACATCATCAGTGAATCGCAAACCCAACTGCGGCAGCGGGTTATGGTTCATCCTGGAAAGCTCTCGGCAAGCAGGATGGGCAATCGACACCAGCCTTCCCGAGGACACCGAATTTCTCGATTGTAGCGGTTATTCGTTCCGATAAAGCCTGCATGGTTTGTGCGATCTTTCCGAATTCGACCGTGACCCTTGCAGGAGTCCCACTGATGAGATTCGCGATTTCGGCGTGCTTCGCCCTCGCGTTGGCGGCCGGCAACACCGGCTGCTGCTTGTTCTGCCACCCGATGTTTCCCTGTCTGCACCGGCATTGCAACAACGAGTGCGGCGATATGGGCTGCCAGCGTGCTCCCATCTTTAACTGGTCGCATTGCTGCGATACTTGCGACCACTGCGGCGACTGGACCGGCCAGAGCATCATCGCCAGAACGGGCGGCAACTCGCCGCAAGGGCAGTACGTCGCCAACGACCGCAGTCGCGCGGTGCGGCCCGCGAGCCGCGTCGTGCCGGGCAGTTACCGCGAAGTGACCACCGTGCCGCCGCCGGGTGACGAGGCCGAAGAGGATATGGTGGACGAAGGACCGGCGCTGGTGGCCGAGGCGCCCCGTGTCCGGCGTGTCCGCTCGAAATCGCGGCCCCGACCACAAGTGCGGATGCAAGAAGATGAATAGCCGCGTTGCTCATGGTGCGGGCGTTTTGCCTGCACCGGGGCAGTCGGGACGCCCGTACCCTCATCGGTACACCTCTCGTCATTCGTCGGCGATCGCGTAAACTAAAAGTCCCTTGTCTGCCTTGACAAGGGACTTTTGTTTTTTAACGATTGAGAAGCATCATGGCCATCAGCGGCGCCCAAGCATTGCTCGACATGCTGTTTGAGTCGGGGGTGCGCTACCTCTTCGGCAATCCCGGCACGACCGAACTGCCCCTGATGGACGCGCTGGTGCTCGATCGACGCATTCAGTATGTGCTTGCCCTGCAAGAGGTTCCGGTCGTCGCCATGGCCGACGGCTATGCCCAGGCATCGCGCACGTTGGGCGTGGCAAACCTGCACATCAGTTGCGGCCTGGGCAACGGCATGGGAATGCTCTACAACGCCTACCGCGCCGGAACGCCGCTGCTGGTCACGGCGGGCCAGCAAGACCGGCGGCTGATGACCTCGGAGCCGATCCTGTGGTCCGACATGGTCTCGGTTGTGCGTCCGTGGACCAAATGGGCGACCGAGGTCGACCGGCTCGACGACCTGCCGAGTTTGCTGCGGCGGGCAATCCAGGCCGCCCTCACGCCGCCGACCGGACCCGTGTTTCTCTCGCTGCCGATCGACTTGCAGATGGAAATGGCCGAGCTCGACGTGGCTGCGGCACCGAGGCTCGACACGCGCGTGCGTCCGCCGGCCGAAGCACTTCGCCGGGCAGCCGAGCTGCTGGCGGAAGCCAAGAATCCGGCCATTCTCTCCGGCAGTCGCGTGGTCGAGGCCGATGCGGTCGGGCAGGTCGTGGCATTGGCTGAGCAACTCGGTGCGCCGGTGTTCACCGAGTCGGGCACGACACACGGCCGCCTGGCCTTCCCCGCCGATCACGCTCTCTATGGCCAGGCCCTGCCGTTGTGGGCGCCCGAGGTGTGCGAGCGGCTGGCCGAATTCGACGTGCTGCTGGTGGTTGGCATGGATCTGCTCCAGCTCTATGTTTACTTCGAGCCCGCCCTGGCGGTGCCGCGGCATGTGCGGCTCATCCACCTCGACCAAGACCCGCGGCAATTGGGCAAGAACTTTCCGACCGAGGTCGGCCTGATCGGCGATCCGCAAGCCGGCCTGACGGAGCTGAGCGAACTGGTGACCTCGCTCATGCCGCCCAAGGCCGTCAGTGCGGCCCGCCGCCGCGGAGAGTCGAGGGAGACGGCCCACCTCGAGCGACGACGGGCCTTGTGGCACCGCGCCGAGCAAGAAGTGGTCCAGCGGCCGCTAACGCCCTTGGGACTGATGTCGAGCCTGGCGCGGATCTTGCCCGAAAATGTGACGGTGGTGGAAGAGGCGATCACCACCACGAACACCTACTTCGAACGACTCGGCGCGCTGCACACCACGTCGGGCTATTTCGCGCACCGTGGGTGGGCGTTGGGCTGGGGGATCGGCTGTGCCCTGGGGGTGAAGCTGGCCTGGCCCGACCGTCCGCTGTTGGCCGTGTTGGGCGAAGGGGCGGCCATGTACGGCATTCAAGGTCTCTGGACGGCGGCCCATTATCGCATTCCGGTGACCTTCGTCGTCGCCAACAATGCCCAATACCACATTCTGAAAGTCGGTTCGCAGCAGCTCCGTTTGCCGGCCGCGATGCGAGGAGAGTTCGAGGCGCTCGATTTGAGCCAACCGGAGATCGACATGGTCGGGCTGGCAAAGTCGCTGGGAGTCGAGGCGCAGCGGGTCGGGGATCCGGATGAGCTTGCCGAGCGCGTGTCCAAATCGCTGGCGGGCGACGTGCCGCGACTGTTCGACGTGCCGATCCAGCGGACCGCGCCGACGTAGTGCTCTGCCCCAGCCACCGCCAAGGTCTCATTCTCGGGCGCGTAAAATATAGCTCAACACATCCAGTGGCTACAAACAACGTTGGATCGCCGCTTTTACTGCGGCAACCAGACCTCTAAGGGCCTTGCGTGGCGATCGGCCACGCCCGTGATGGAGGGCTCGGGGAGATCCCGCGATAAAGTCGATTCTCTGCTCCAGCAATTCAATGGCCGTCAGGGCTCGGGCCGTGTCGGCACCGGTCGCCTCACGGAAGGCGCGCAGGGCTTCGTCCATCTTGCCGTCTTCGAGCATGGCCACCACCGCGTTTTCGAGGCGGTCCGTCGCTGTCAGGTCAGGCTGCGTTTGTGGAGTCTCTGTCGGACGTGGGCGCTGGCCACCGTGGTGTGCCATTGGCGCCCCGCACCGCTGGCAAAAGGCAAAGCCCGGCACATGCTGCTTGCCGCACGACGGGCACTTGTCGGAATGGGAGTTCACGCTTTCGCTCGGTAACGAAGGAGGTCCTCGGCGCCCAGCGATTTTAAGACAGATTCCATTGGAATTACAAGTACCCGTAGCCCGCTTGCTCCGCAAGCGGAACGGCGCGGCGATGCCGTTGACTCGTCAACAGAGAGAGAAATCAAACGCGCTCGCATGCCGCCAGATCGTCGTGGGGAGGGGAATCGAACGAGTTGAACGCCGTTCCGCTTGCGGAGCAAGCGGGCTACGTGGCATTCCTCAAGCCTGGTGGAACCGAGTAATGATGTCCCAGGCCTCTTGCGGCGTCTCGGCGTAGCTGATCAGATCGAGGTGCTCGTCGGCGATCACGCCTTCATCGGCCAAAAAGCGGAAGTCGATCACGCGGTCCCAATAGTCGCGGCCAAACAAGACGACCGGTATTTCCTGCATGCGGTGCGTTTGACGAAGTGTCAGGGCGTCGAACAGCTCGTCGAGCGTGCCGAAGCCGCCTGGAAAAACGATCAGCGCCTTGGCCCGCAACAGGAAGTGCATCTTCCGCATGGCAAAATAATGGAACTGGAAGCAGAGTTCCGGCGTGATGTAGGGATTGGGCACCTGTTCGGCCGGCAATGAAATGTTGAGGCCGACCGATTTGCCGCCCGCTTCCGAGGCACCGCGATTTCCGGCTTCCATGATGCCCGGCCCGCCGCCGGTGACGATCACATAATGGTTCGTTCCTCCCGCTTGGCTCTGCTGCGTGACAAGCCGCGCGAATTCGCGGGCGGCCTCGTAATAATGACATTTGCCCAACAGCCGTTTGGCCCGCTCGACCGAACGGAGCAGACGCGGGTCGTCGGGCGCGGCCGCCAGGGCGATTTCGGCCCTGGCCAGTCGCGCTTCGGCGTGCTGCCGTTCGACCACTTGGGTGCTGCCAAACAACACGATGGTTGAGGCGACCCGGTGCTCTTCCAACAGCAACTCCGGCTTGAGCAGCTCCAACTGCATCCGCACGGGCCGCAGTTCCGGGCGCGTCAAAAAGGCCGCGTCACGCTCCGGCAGAAGATAACTGGCAGAATTAAGGATCGCCTGCAGGCTGGAGTTCAAATCCTTGGACTGCGAAGATTGAAAGGTGGGATCGGCCATGGGTACCTGTTTGCTGTCAACAATCGCAAGACTCCTCAACTGGACGCGGCACTAGGCGCATTGTAGCCGATGCCTCCGGGGCGTCGGTCTTGCGGCGCAGAAAATGGGGAGCCGGTTTTGGGTACGCCTTGCGCCGCGGCGAGGCATGCCCGACGAGTGCCATCGCGGCCAACAGCCCTTGAAGCGTTGCCGCGCAAAGCGGATGAAACGGCACGCCACAAGGCCCCTCGCTGCCGGCTGGCCAAGTCGTCTGTTGCCAGCCGTCGCGCGTGCGGCGCCAGGTCGACGCGCGGGGCGGTGGCTGATCGGGCCGTGCTCCGCCAAAGCAGCAAGCGAGAACGGCCAGGCCGATCGCCGGCGCTGCCAGTATCGCCCACGGCCGCAACGGCGAAGGGCATTGCCGCACCGATACGATTGCCATGTTCACATCTCCCGCGCCTGGTGACCGACGATGGATTCCCAGCAAGGCAACTGGTGCGCCGGCACGGTGACGTTGTTCGGTTTCGCGGGTGACTGCTCGGCGCGCTGCGTTGCACTAACCCGAAGCGCCAGCGGGGTTAAACGCTCGCCGTTTCTCGCGGGCGCCTCGCTCTTTGCGTCGCTTTCGCGCCGGCTGGTTTTGCCGCCCGTTGTTGCCAAAGTGCATCGTTCGCCGGGGCTTGTGTCGAAAAAGAGCAACGATCGACTCACCTCGCTACCGATGGCAGAAATAGCGATAAGCTCTTTCCCTCACCCGCACTTGCCGCCTGGACCAGCCGATGGCGCTCCCGCTTCGCCGCTATCGAAAATCGCTGCTTGCCACCGGGCTGATTTCGCCCGCGGAGCTAGCGGAGTTCGAGCGTGGCTTGCCCCGCGCGAAACGGCCTAAAGCGGCCGAAGAGCTGGCCCGGCTGCTGGTCGAAGCAGGCAAGATCAGCGAATTTCAGGCCGGTGAAATCGGCGCAGGCCGCACGACCGCACTCGTCTTGGGCAATTACGTCGTCCTCGATCGCATCGGGGCGGGTGGCATGGGGCAGGTGTTCAAGGCCTGGCACCGCCGCATGGAGCGGGTGGTCGCGCTGAAGACCCTGCCCGACCAGCGATCGGCAGGAGAGGATTCCGTCGCCCGGTTCCGCCGCGAGGTGCTGTCGGCCGCCCGGCTGTCGCACCCCAATATTGTGGCGGCTTATGATGCCGACTTAGCGCAGGGCATCCACTTTCTGGTCATGGAATACGTCGATGGACCGAATTTGAGCGAGGTGATCCGTCAGCACGGCCCGTTGCCGGTGGCGGATGCGGTGCGCCATGCGCTCGACGCCGCACGCGGGCTGGCCTATGCCCACTCGCAAGGAATCATCCACCGCGACATCAAGCCCTCGAATCTGATCGTCGACCGTTCGGGCATCGTCAAAGTGCTCGACCTAGGTCTGGCCCGCATGCCCGCGCCGACGGCGGGCGCCGAGCTGACCTTGCCCGGCGACGTGGTGGGCACGCTTGAGTACATGGCTCCCGAACAGGCGGCCGGCTCGCGCCAGGTTGACGCTCGCGCCGATATCTACGGCCTAGGGTGTACGCTGTTCCGGTTGATCACCGGCGAATTTCTGTATGCTGGCCGCTCGCCCCAGGAGATCATCGCGGCCCACCGCGATCAGAAGATTCCGTCGCTGCGCAGTTGGCGTGAGGAAGTGCCGAGGTCGCTCGACGGCATCTTCAAAAAGCTGGTCGCCAAAGACCCCAGCCAGCGCCCGCAAAGCATGGAGGAAGTGATCGCTGCATTCGAGCGGTTGCGTTTCGTCGAAAGGCGTTTCGTTGCGTCGCCCCTCGGGGGACGCCTGAGCGACCGATTGACGCCGGGGCGCAGTGAAAGCGGCGACGACCTGGAGTTGGCGCCGACATTCACAGGCGACGCTCCGGGTGCCGCGGCGGTCGCCGTTCGCCCGCTTGCGCCCGCCGGCTCGCGGGCAAGTAAATCGTACACACCGGCAAGTACCGCGAGCGTTTCTCCCAGGACAGCGATCGTGACGCTTGCCGGCGCATTGACGCTGATCGCAGGCCTTTCGTGGCTCGAATCGGGGCGTGAGCCGGGTCCGCAAACTCATCCCGACAGCAAGGAAAGCATCTACCAAGCCGCACAAGCGGAGGCGTGTCAGTGGTCGGAGTCGCTGGGCGTGCCGCGGCGAATGACCAACACGCTGGGCATGCAATTCATTCTGATTCCACTGTCGCATGGTCCCGATGAATCGGTGCCTGCCGTCCGCACTCCGTTTTATCTGAGCGTTTACGAGTTGACGGCCGGCCAGGTTCACCAGTTCCTGGCTGCCCGCGGTTACGCGACCTCCGCTGCCCGCGGCTGGGAAGGCGACCGGCATCCGGCAACAGCGCTCACGGCTTCCGACGCCGAAGCTTTTTGCCGATGGCTTAGCGATCGCGAGCGGGCCAGTTATCGGTTGCCGACCGAGGCCGAATGGTCGCACGCCTGCGCGGCGGGTACGGCGACGCGATATTGGTTCGACGGAAACGAAAGTCTCGATCGGTATGCCTGGTACGAGGCGAATGCCGCCGGCCGCACGCACCAGGTCGGGCTGCTGGAAGCGAATCCGTTCGGCCTTCATGATATTTTTGGAAACGCGGCCGAATGGTGTCTGAGCGGGAACGGGCCGCGCAGGCGCCATGTATTATGCGGAGGTTCTTGGTTGTCGTCGGTGGCGCAGTTGGCGCCGGGCACGATCGAGACTGCTGGCGTGCCTGGCGGCGGTCTTGGGGGCGTTCGGCTGGTGCTCGATTTACCGTCGGAGGCCCGCTGGCTTGGTAGCCCGCTCACTCCGTGAGCGGAACGGCGTTCCAATTCGTTCGTTTGCCCTCCCAACTGACGGTCCAACGGCGCAGCCGCGCCCGTCCGCTAGCGGAGCAAGCGGGCTACCGAGACCGGCCTACGCTTTCCTTGCCCCCAGCGTCGCCCGGACCTATGCTGCCCTTTGGGGCCGTTCCCCAGGAGAAGTGCCATGTCGATCCCTCTACGTCCGCGATCCATTCGTCGTCCGCTGGCGGTGGCCGCCTCGCTGGCCGCCGTTGTTTCGCTTTTTTCCCCTGCCCGTGCGGAGGATGCCATGTCGCAAGCCAAGGTCCCGCTGAAACGCATCGTGCTCTTCAATTCGGGCGTCGGCTTCTTCGAGCGCGGGGCCGAGATCGAAGGCGATGCCCAGGTCGAGCTGAAGTTCAACGTCGAAAGCATCAACGACCTGCTGAAAAGCATGGTGCTCGAAGACCTCGGCGGCGGGCGAATCTCGACCGTCACCTACGGCTCGCAAGATCCGATCACCAAGACGCTCAAGACGTTCGCCATCGACCTGACCGGCAATCCGACTTTGGCCCAGCTCCTCGACCAGGTCCGCGGCGAACAGGTCGAGATCGACGCGCCGAATAAGGTGGCAGGAACCGTTTTGGGCGTCGAAACGCGCAAGCAAAAGGTGGGCGACGACGTAGTGGAGGTCGACATGCTCAACTTGCTCACCGACGACGGCCTACGCAGCGTCAAGCTGGAGTCGGTGGGCCGCATCAAGCTGGCCAACGACAAGCTCGACGCCGAACTGCGTCAGGCGCTGGCCGTGCTCGCGCTGGGGCACGACAACGACAAGAAATCGGTCACGCTGCAGTTTCTGGGCGACGGCAAGCGGCCGGTCCGCGTGGGATACATCCGGGAAGCGCCGATCTGGAAGACGAGTTACCGACTCGTGCTCTCCGAAAAAGAGCCGCCGTTCTTGCAAGGTTGGGCGATTGTCGAAAACACCACTGAGGAGGACTGGGAGAAAGTGTCGCTGACGCTGGTCAGCGGCCGGCCAATCTCGTTTGTGATGGACCTTTATCAGCCGCTTTACGTGCCGCGGCCCGTGGTTGAGCCGGAGCTGTTCGCCTCGTTACGGCCGCAAACGTATGGGCGGGATCTGGCGGCGGGCGAAGCGGAGTTCGCCGAGAAAGCCAAGGGAGAACAACGCTTGAAAAGATATAAGGCAGTCGCGGCTGAGGATGCGGCGCCCGCGACCCCGATGGCAGCGGGCCTGTTTGCTGGCCAGCGTCTTGCGCGCGGGGAGGCTGGTGCTGACAAAGCCGCTATGGCCATCAACCACGGCGTCGAGTCACTGGCGGCGGCCGGCAAGGTCGGCGAGCTGTTTCAATACGCCATCGATACGCCCGTGACGCTCGCGCGACAGAAGTCGGCGATGCTGCCGATCGTCAACGAAGCGGTCAAGGGCGACAAGGTCTCGATCTACAACGAGGCCGTCGAGGCCAAGCATCCGCTCAACGGCTGGCGCTTGAAGAACACGACCGAACTGCACCTCATGCAAGGACCGATCACCGTCTTCGACGACGGCGCCTATGCCGGCGACGCGCAGATCGAAGACCTGCCGCCGGGCAGCGAGCGCCTGCTGAGTTACGCGCTCGATCTCGAAACCGAGGTCGCCTTCGAAACGCAGCAACCACCCCAACAACTTGTCCGCTGCCGAGTGGTCAAAGGCGTCTTGCACACCACAAGCAAGCTCGAACGTCATCGCGACTACACCGTGAAGAACTCCGGAAAACACGCGAAAAAGGTGCTGATCGAATACGCGCTGGAGGGAGGTTGGACGCTGGTCAAGCCCAAGGAGCCGTCCGAAACGACGCGCGATCGCTACCGCTTTGCGCTCCACGCCGGGCCCGGAAAACCGGTCAAGTTGCAGGTGGCCGAGGAGATGGCCGTCTCGCAGCAGATCGCTTTGACCAATCTCGACGACAACACCATCCGTTTTTACATGAACGCCAAAGTCACCGGCGACAAGGTCAAAGAAGCACTGGCCGAGGTCATCCGTCGCAAACAGGGGCTTTCGGAGTTGGCGAACAAGAAGCGGCAGCTCGAACAGCAGATCGCGGCCATCGACCAGGAGCAGAACCGCATCCGTCAGAACATGCAGCAGTTGGAGCGCAATTCGGATCTTTACCGCCGTTATGTGAAGAAGTTCACCGACCAGGAAGACGAAGTCGAAAAACTTCGCGCGCTCATCAACTCGCTGGCCGACGAGCTTGCCCAGCGGCAGACGGAATTGGACACGTATCTCGGCGAACTCAATCTCGACTGAAATGCCCGACCTCTCCAAGCGCGTGTAAGGTGGGTCTTAGTTACGTGGAAAGCGAGATTGGTTATATTGAAAAGCATCCAGAGGGCGTTCTCTGGGCTGCCCAAGCTCAAATCTCAGAATTGCCGTCATGCCGTTAATCACCATCTTGATGCGAGGTGTGGCGTCGCGCCGAGTTGGCGGTTGGTGCGCGGCGCTGTTCTGCGTGGCAGCCGGCCTGACGGCCCGTTGGTGGCTGCCGTCGGACCGTCCGCCTCCAGGAAAAGAAGATTCGGCCCGAAAAGAAGATTCGGCGTCTTCAGCTCCGGCCCTTCACGGTTTGCCGAAAATGGTGACGGACGATGGATACGTTTCGTCCTCTTCCTGTCAATCTTGTCATCCGCAGCAGCATGCCAGTTGGCACAAGACCTATCACCGCCGGATGACGCAACCCGCCAGCGTCGACGCCGTCTTGGCGCCGTTCAACGGCGAGGAGTTTTCGCTGGGCCACTGGACGTTGCGAATGACGCGCCGCGACGGCCAGTTTTGGGTCGAAAAGCGGCTGGCAACCGAGGAGACTCCGCCGACGGAAACACGCCGCATCGTCATGACCACGGGTTCTCATCACATGCAGGGCTATTGGTTGTGCCGAGACGGAAACCATCTTCTCGATCAGCTCCCGCTGATGTGGCTGCTCGAAGATGACGGTCCTGGCCGCTGGGTGCCACGTGCGGACTGCTTCTTGAGCCCGCCCGGCGACCTGCGCGGCGAGCCCCTCGGTCCAACGTCCATGAACGCGACCTGGAACACGAATTGTGTTGCTTGCCACAGCGTCAATGGCGTGCCTGGAATCGCTCCCAACCCTGGTATCGCCGATCTCGCCGATACGAGGGTTGCCGAATTGGGCATCGCCTGTGAAGCGTGTCATGGTCCGGGACAAGCCCATATCGCAGCCTACCAAGAGAGATCGGGCAAGCGGCCCGGTGCGGGAAATAACGCGGTTGACGCCGCGATCATCAATCCGAAACGGCTGAAGCCCGAACGCTCCGCCCAGGTCTGCGGCCAATGCCACGCGATGAAAAGGCTCGCCAACTCGCAATTCTATGAAGATTGGTTGCTCTTTGGCCCCGCTTATCGACCTGGAGGCGATTTAAGCGAGAAGCAATTGACGATCTCGCCCTCTTACATGTCCATCGAGGAATTGAAGGCGATGTTGAACAAGCGGCCGGCGTTTATCGAATCGAACTTCTGGCCCGATGGCATGGTGCGCGTCGCGCGCGAGTACAACGGGCTCATCGAATCGGCCTGCTATCAGCGAGGCGGCATGACGTGCCTGGACTGTCACTCGATGCACGACAGCGATCCCAACGACCAGTTGGGCGCCGGCATGGACAGCAACGAAGCCTGCTACCGCTGCCATTCGTCGTACCGCCAACAGATCGAGACGCACAGCCATCACCCGGCCAATTCGAGTGGCAGCCTATGCTACAACTGTCATATGCCGCACACCACCTACACCTTATTGAAGGGCATTCGCAGCCACCAGATTAGCAGCCCGAATATGGCTGCGGCACTCGCTACCGGCCGTCCCAACGCCTGCAATCTTTGTCACCTCGATCAAACGCTGGCCTGGAGCGCGGAGACACTTTCCGAGTGGTATGGCCACAAACCGGTTCAATTCGATGCAGACCAGCAGGGCGTTTCGGCGGCCATTTTGTGGATGTTGCGAGGCGATGCCGTACAGCGGGCCCTCGTGGCGTGGTCTTGCGGATGGCCGCCGGCGCGCCACGCTTCCGGCGAGGACTGGCTGCCGCCGTTCTTGGCGTGGCTGTTGGAGGATCCCTACTCGGCTGTCCGGCTGATTGCCGCCCGCTCGTTAAAAAAGCTGGGCGATCATCTCAGCTACGATTTTTTGGCGCCGCCGGAGGCGCGCAGGGCCGCGCGGCGCGAAGCGGTTGAGCGCTGGCAGCGGCGGGCGGCCGGCTCCCATCGAGATTTTCCACCACGCCTGCTCCTGGACCAGCAGGGACGCTTGCGTGAAGACGAAGCCGAATGGCTTCTCCGCGCGCGCGACGATCACCCGCTCTACATCACCGAGTAGCGGTGCCGCGCTCACGCACATGACGCTGCTTCGCGCGGCCGAGAGTACCAGGCCAAGCTCTGCCCCAGCCACCGCTTTTGCTTGGGAGAAAATGTCTCATTCTCGCCCTCTTGAATCCCCTTTGGTCTCGGCTTACATTGCAAGCAGGAAGCAGTTTCGCCTGATTGCACCTCGCGCCGCGTTCGCCCTGGCCGGCGGCTGGTAGGTCGGGGTGGCGGCGCCCAATCTCAGAATTGCCGTCATGCGATTAACCACCATCTTGATGCAAGGTTTGTCGTTGCGCCGAGTTGGCGGGTGGTGCGCGGCACTGTTCTGCGTGGCAGCCGGCCTGACGGCCAGTTGGTGGCTGTCGTGGGACCGTCCGCCTCCAGGAAAAGAAGATTCGGCCCGAAAAGAAGATTCGGCCCGAAAAGAAGTTTCGGTGCCTTCATCTAGGTCCCTTAACGGTTTGCCGAAAGCAGTCACGGACGATGGATACGTTTCGTCCTTGGCCTGTCAATCTTGTCATCCGCGGCAGCATGCCAGTTGGCACAAGACCTATCATCGCCGGATGACGCAACCCGCCAACGTCGACTCCGTCTTGGCGCCGTTCAACGGCGAAGAGTTTTCGCTGGGCGACTGGACGTTGCGAATGACGCGCCGCGACGACCAGTTTTGGGTCGAAAAGCGGCCCGTTTCCTTGGCCACGGAGGAGACTGGGCCGACGGACGAAACGGGGCCGACGGAAACACGCCGCATCGTCATGACAACGGGTTCGCACCACATGCAGGGCTATTGGGTGTGCCGGGACGGAAGCAATCTTCTCGATCAGCTCCCCCTGATGTGGCTGCTCGAAGAGGACGGTCAGGGCCGCTGGGTGCCGCGTGCCGACTGCTTTTTGAGCCCGCCCGGCGACCCGCCCGGCGCGCCCCTCGGTCCGACGTCCTGGAACACGACCTGGAACATGAATTGTGTTGCTTGCCACAGCGTCAACGGCGTGCCTGGAATCGATTTCCACACTCGTATCGCCGATATCGCCGATACGAGGGTTGCCGAATTGGGCATCGCCTGCGAAGCGTGTCATGGTCCGGGACAAGCCCATATCGCAGCCTATCAAGACCGATCGGGCCAGCGGCCCGGTGCGGGAAACAACGCGGCTGACGCCGCGATCGTCAATCCTAAACGCCTGAAGCCCGACCGCTCCGCTCAGGTCTGCGGCCAATGCCACGGGATGGTCAAGTTCGCCAACTCGCAACTCTATCAAGATTGGTTCCTGTTTGGCCCCGATTATCGGCCGGGAGGCGATTTAAGCGAGAAGCTCGTGACGATCTCGCCCTCGTACATGCCCGTCGAGGAATTGAAGGCGATGTTGAACGATCAGCCGGCGTTGATCGAATCGAACTTCTGGCCCGATGGCATGGTGCGCGTCGCGCGCGAGTACAACGGGCTCGTCGAATCGGCCTGCTATCAGCGAGGCGGCATGACGTGCCTGGACTGTCATTCGATGCACGACAGCGGTCCCAACGACCAGTTGGGGGCCGGCATGGACGGCAACGAAGCCTGCTACCGCTGCCATTCGTCGTATCGCCAACAGATCGAGACACACAGCCATCACCTGGCCAATTCGACTGGCAGCCTGTGCTACAACTGTCACATGCCGCACACCACCTACACCTTGTTGAAGGGCATCCGCAGCCACCAGATCAGCAGCCCGAATATGGCAGCGGCACTCGCGACCGGCCGTCCCAACGCCTGCAATCTTTGTCACCTCGATCAAACGCTGGCCTGGAGCGCGGAGACGCTTTCCGAGTGGTATGGCCAGAAACCGGTTGAATTCGATGCAGACCAGCAGGGCATTTCGGCGGCCATTTTGTGGATGTTGCGCGGCGATGCCGTGCAGCGGGCGCTTGTGGCGTGGTCTTGCGGATGGCCCGCGGCGCGCGACGCTTCCGGCGAGGACTGGCTGCCGCCGTTCTTGGCTTGGCTGTTGGACGATCCCTACTCGGCGGTCCGGCTGATTGCCGCCCGCTCGTTGAAAAAGCTGGGCGATCATCTCGATTACGATTTTTGGGCGCCGGCGGCGGCGCGAATCGCCGCGCGGCGCGAAGCGGTTGAGCGCTGGCAGCGGCGGGCGGCCGACTCCCGTCGCGATTTTCCACCCCGCCTGCTCCTGGACCGGGAGGGACGTTTGCGTGACAACGAAGTCCAGCGGCTCATCCGCACGCGCGACGATCACCCGCTGTACATCACCGAGTAGCTGGGCGAACGGCCCTCTTGAATCCCCTGTGGTCTCGGCTTACATTGAAAGCATGAAACTGACTCGCCTGATTGCTCCCTGTGCCGCGCTCGCCCTGGCCGGCGGATGGTATGTCGGGGTTGGTGCGCCGGACCGGCGCTTCGAGACCGCGCTGCGCTCCTTGCGGGCCAGCGACGTGGAACAGGTCAACTACCAGCTTTTGGCAATCGAGCCGAGCGTCGGGTTGCAAGCTCAGGCTTCGCTGCTGCGTGGCTGGTTGATGCTGATGTCGAAGGACCGCGACGACTTCCTACGCACCGACGCCGCGATCGAGGAGCTCAGCGACGCCGTCGAGGACGACGATAAAGACCGCGCCTTGGCGTTGGCGCTGCTGGGCCGCGCCCGTTACGAAAATCGCCAGTTGCGCGAGGCATTAAACCTGCTGGAACGATCGTTGGAGCTCGATCCGCACGAGGTCGAGGCGCACCGCTGGGTGGGAGTCGTGTTGTACGAGCTCGGCTTATACTTGCCCGCCATACCTCACCTCGAGGAGGTAGCCCTCCGCGAACCGTCGAACGGCCGGCTGCATCGACTGCTGGGAATCATCCATCGGGAGCGCGGGGAAGTGCTCGGCGATGCCTTCGCCTTTGGTGCCGCCGTGGAAGCCTATCAAGAATCGCTGCGGCGCGATCCGTCCCCCCCCGACGCGCAAGACGTACGCCTCGAATTGGCGCGCTGTTTTTTTTACCGCAACGAGTGGGATGAAGCGCTGGACGCGCTGCGTCCCTGTGCCGACACTCCCGATTGCCTGACCCTGCGGGCCGAGTGCTATTATTCAAAAGGAGAACTCGCGCGGGCCGTGGAGTACGTCGATCGCGCGCTCGAGCAGGCTCCGGACAACTCCCACGCGCTCTCGGTCAAGGCCACGCTGGCCATGGCCAAGCGGGATGTGCCTCAGGCCGCGGCTCTTTTGGAGCGGGCGGTCGATGCGGAGCCGGCCGACTACAACCTTCGTTATCGGCTCGTGCAGGCCTATCACCATTTGGGCAAGGAGGAGTTGGCCGCCCGGCACGCCGACGAGATGGAAACGCTCTTGAAGCTGCTGGAGGAGCAAAGCGAGCTGACCCGCCGAGCGCTCACCGAGACCGATGCGGCGATGCGTTTCCGGCTGGCCGAGTTGTCGGAGCGGCTCGACGATCACGAAATGGCGAAAAGTTGGCGCAAGGCGGCGGAGTTGCTCGTTTCGCCCACGCAGCGCCCAGGGCTTCAACCCCCGGCCCCGTAGCGCTAGCCCGGATTGTAGCGATAGCCCGGATTCCAGGGCACGCTGCGCGCACACCAACCCGAAGCGCAAGCGAGGTAAGTTCGTTGCCCGGCCTCGCTTGCGCTTCGGGTTAGTGTGGGGCCATGAATAATCCGGGCCAGCAAAAAGCCCTGGCAAAGCGCTCACGGCCGCGGAGGTCGGTCCGAGAGAAACGGGACTTCGCGGCTGCCATACCGCCTGGCCGTGGTGATGCAGTCGCTCACCCGCGTCGACCAAACGACGTTCTTCTCGCGAGTCACCTCGAAAATTTCGAAACCCTCCGAGTTGACGATCAACGTGTTTCCGTTGGGCAAGCGTTGACACATGCCTCGTTCGCTGGAATAAAACGGGTCTGCCGGCGGCCCGGCGTAAGACCAGGGAAAGGCCTGGGTTTGCGGGTCGTATTCCAGCACCCGCGAGCCGTTGGCCGCGCCCAGGTTGTCAAACAGCAGCAAGTGGCCGTTGGGCAGGAAGTGCGCGTCGTGCTGGGCATACCACGGCCCGCGGGCCGCCCAGACCACTTTGCCCGAGGCGGGATCGATCACCGCCAGCACGGCCAGGTCGCGTATCGAAAGCAGCAGTTGCCCGGCCTCGAACAGCGGAAATTGGGCCGCTACATCGCGGCCCAGCACTCGCACGCTGTTGGTGTGCAGAGGATCGCCCACCATGAACTGGTATTCGATCTTGGGTATGCTCGCGCCGAACGGCGGCGTGTGGCGCCGTACCGGCAATTGCACCGACTCCAGAAGATCGGCATAGGGCGTGTCCAGGAACGCCTCCAGCACCGAGATTGGCTCTCGCAACGGCTTTCCCTCGGGCGAGAGCACCACCAGGTCGTCGACGTCGCAAGGGGTGGCAATCCTTTCCAGCCCCTTCGGCAGGTCGTACACAGACTTTTGTTCGATGGCATAAATGGTGCCGTCGTCGGCGACTTCCACGTCGTGATGGGTGGGGCCGGCGTAGGACCACAAGACGTTCGAATCTTTGTCCAACTTGGCCAGGCCGCAGCCGATCGGCGAGTGCCTGCCGTGAAACACCACCAGCAAGTCGCCATTGGGGTAGAGGTGGCAGGCGTAAAAGCAAAACAGCAAATCGGGCACACGGGTGTTGAGATGCGTCGGGCTGGGCCAAACGCGGCTGAAGGGCACCGCCCAGCGGTGGACGACTTCGCCTCGCATATCGATCAGCATGGCCTGAGTGCTGGTCTGCTTGGAACCGAGACAGGCGTAAAGCGTGAATCCGTCGTAGGTCTCCGCCGGTCGGTCGATCGACGCTCGGGCGACCGGGCCGGCTCCGGTCACGGGCGGCGGCGGCGGCGCTCGGCCGCCCTCGTGCCAAGCGCTGGCGCCGATCAGCGCCCGGGCCACGAACCCGGAAGTCGGAAGCTGAAAAAACATCACCACGGCGCCCGCCAAGTAGCTCAGCCAGACCAGGCCGAGAACCGATAAACAAGCGGGGGACAGAAACTTTCGGCTCAACACAAGTCGTCGTCGGTTGTCGTTCGCGAGTAGGTTATATCCCAGTTTTGTACCGCCGTCGTAGGGTGGGGCAAGCGAGCTTGCGAGCGCCGGCCCACCGTGATGGACGTCGCTTTGGCGGTGGCTGGGGCAGAGCCTAAGCGATGCCCCGGTCATGGCTCACCGGGGCATCGCGTA
>Ga0307373_10000555_pt1 | contig 71829 bp, 64 predicted proteins | sample OX2MG_FD_202534 | JGI IMG/M metagenome (GOLD analysis project Ga0307373, IMG submission 202534) | Soil microbial communities from Risofladan, Vaasa, Finland - OX-2 | ecosystem: Environmental > Terrestrial > Soil > Coastal area > Acid sulfate soil | place: Finland: Risofladan, Vaasa | collected... | reverse complement strand
AGTCGAGATGCGCATGGCCCAGCAGCGCGTCGCGCACCGCGCCGCCCACGCACCAGGTTTCGAAGCCGGCGCGCTCGAGCCGGTCGGCGATGTCCAGCACCGCCGGCGGCGGGCGAAGTTTGAGCAGCTCGTCGCGCTCAGCCATCGAACACGCGGCGCACGTCCACCCCGGCGCCCAGCGCGAGCATGAGATCGATACGGGCCTGCTGCGGACGCCGGCTGCCCGCGAACAGGGCGCCGGCCTCGAACAGCCGCCGCCCGCCGCCCACGTAGCCGTACGTATGGCCCACGCGCCCGCGCAGGGCGCGCGACGCGATGACCACCGGCTTGCCGTCGGCGATCCAGCGGTCGATGCCCTCGGCCATCGGCGGCGGGACGTTGCCGCGCCCCATCGCCGCCACCACCACCCCGAGCGCTTCGACGCGCGAGGCATCGAGCAGCCGCGCATCGGCGCCCTGCCAGGCGTACACGATGTCCACCGGCTGCGCGGGCGCGTCGGGCATGAGCGGCGGCAGCCCGAACGGCGCCGTGCGCCGAACGATCACCCGGCCATCGTCCACCACGCCGAGCGGGCCGAGTCCCGGACTCTCGAAGGCGTCGGGCATGTGGGTGTGGACCTTGGTCACGTCGAGGGCGCTGAAGATGCGGTCGCCCATCACGACGAGCACGCCGAGTCCCACCGCCACGGCGCTGGCCGCGGTGGCCACCGCGGCCCCGAGATTGGCGGGGCCGTCCCAGCCCAGGTCGCTGGACGTGCGCATGGCGCCGGTGAACACCACGGGCTTCTCGGAGTCGAGCGACCGCGCCATCAGGTACGCGGATTCCTCCAGCGAGTCGGTGCCGTGCGTGACCACCACCCCCTGGACGTCGGGGCGCGCCAGGTGCCGCGCGATGCGCGCGCGCAATGCCCACACGCGGTCCACGGTCATGTGCGGCCCGGGGAAGGCGCCGAAGTCGTCCACCTCGAGATCGGCGATGCGATCGATGCCCGGGGCGAGCGCCAGGATGTCGCGTCCTGCGAGGGCCGGCACGGCGCCCCCCGCCACGGGATCGTGGCGCATGGAGATCGTGCCGCCCGTGAAGAGGAGGACGATCATCCGCAGAGCACGCTGCCGCCGTTGACGTTCATGATCTCTCCGGTGATGTGCCGCGCGAGCGACGAGCAGAGGAAGACGATGGGGCCGGCAATGTCGCGCGCATCGGCCACGCGTCCCAGCGGAATGGTGGCGGCGATGCGTTCCTTGCCGCCGTCGGCGTACGGGATGTCGCACATCTCCGTGTCCACCCACCCCGGGGCCACGCTGTTCACGGTGATGTCGCGGCCGGCCAGCTCCGGCGCCAGCGACTTCACGAACGCGATCATCGCGCCCTTCGACGCCCCGTAATCGGAATGGTACGCCTCGCCGCGCTGCCCCGCCGTGCTGGCCACGAGGACGATGCGCCCGTGGTCACGCAGCACGCGAGCCGCGGCGCGCGTGGTGTAGAACATCGAATCCACGTTCTGGGCCATCGTGCGCCGCCACCGGGCGTCGGAGATGGCGGTCACGTCCTCCACGTCCACGGGCCAGATGCCGGCGTTGCCCACGAACAGGTCGAGGGCGCCGAGTTCTCGCACCGCCGCGGCGACGAGCCCGTCGGCGCCTTCGGAAGTCGCGATGTCCGACGCCACGGCGGCCGATCGCACGCCCCACCGCCGCGCTTCAGCGGCCACGCGCTCGGCGTCATCGCGCCGCGAGTGGTAGCCCAGCACCACGTCGGCGCCGCTCTCGGCGAGCAACCGCACCGTGGCCGCGCCGATCCCGCGCGAGCCCCCCGTCACCAGCGCGCACTTGCCTCTGAGATCGATCACAGGTCTCGCTCCACGAGGTCACAGATGATGTGTTCGATGCACAGGTGCAGCTCCTGCGCGCGATCGGTGCGGTCGGTGGGTACGATCACGCAGTGATCGGCCACCGTGCGGAGGGCGCCCCCGTCGCGCGCCGAGAACGCCAGCACCTTCACGCTCCGCGCGCGGGCCGCTTCCGCCGCCCGCAGCACGTTGGGGGAATTCCCGCTCGTCGAATGGATGATCAGCAGATCGCCGGGCCGGGCGAGAGCCTCGACCTGCCGCGCGAACACCTGGTCGAACCCCAGGTCGTTGCCCGCCGCGGTGAGCAGCGACGTGTCGGTGGTGAGCGCGATGGCCGGGTAGGCCCGTCGATTGCGCATGTACCGCACCACGTATTCGGTGGCCATGTGTTGCGCGTCGGCGGCGCTCCCGCCGTTGCCGCAGAAGAACAGCGTGCCGCCCGCGGCCACCGTCTCCCGCACGAGGCGCAGCGCCTCGTCGAGCGCCGGTCCCATCGTCTCGGCCACGCGCGTGGCCGTCGCCGCCAACTCGCGTAACGCGTCCTCGAACCGCCCCGCCGATTGCTGGGTCACCGTGTGAGTCTCCGCGCCGTCTCTCAGTTGTGCGCCGCGCCGCCGGGCCGCGACCGCCCCAGCACGAGCTCGCGCAGATGGGCCAGCATCCCGCGCCGCATCACCAGCGGCGGGACCTCCTGCATCGGTTCGTTGGCCAGCAGCCGCCGCGCATTGTCGCGCGTCAGCAGATCGGCGTGCTCGGGCGACCCCCACTCGAGCAACCACGCGCGGACCGCCACGAGCGACCGCGCGTCGCCATGCGTATCGCTGGCCGCCACGTCGGCGCAGCCGTGCGCCAGGAGGTCCTGGGCCAGGCGGGCCATGTGCCCGGTGCCGAGCAGCGCCGCGCCGTCCATCTGGATGGCCGTTCCCACCTTTCGCCACTCCATCACCTGCGCCACCGTGCACCCCGCGTACCGCTCCGGGTGTGCGAGCACGGGGATGACGCCGCTCATCCGCAGGCGGAACAGCTCGTCCGCGGCATTGGGGGGAATCGTCATCCGCGGAAATTCCACGAGCACGGCCTTGGATCCGCCCAGCGCCAGCTGCGGATGGCGCAGATCGGCGCCCGGCACGTCGAGCATGATCTCCCACCCGAGCTTGAGCTCCGGCACGGCGGGCGCCGCCGCGCGCAGCGCGGCCAGAATCTGCGCGTGATGATTGTACGGCGCGCTCGCCGCGCGCGAGGCCATCAGGTGCGGCGTGCACACCACCACCTCCACCCCGCCGGCGGCGAACCGCTCCAGCACCGGCACCGACACCTCGATCGACGGCGACCCGTCGTCGACGCCGGGCAGCAGATGCGTATGGAGGTCGATCATCGCCCGCGCCGCCCGTGGGACATCACGCGACCTCCGCGGCCGCGTGGCCCCGCGTGCCGATGTCCGCGATGCGCTGCATCGCCCGCGCGGCACGCACGTCGAGCGTCTCGCCCTGCTCCGCCGCATGCTCGAACGCGTACGTGACGAGCGCATCCACCGCCAGCAGATCGAGCGCCGACTCCCGCCCCGTTTCCCGCCGGGCCAGCAGCGCCGCGAGCATCTCCTCCGCGGCGGCTTCGCACGCGGCGTGCGTCTCGGCGGCATCGCGCGCCAGCCGGTCCCCGAGGGCCAGCCGGACGCGGGCCGCCAGCGCGTCGGGCGCCCGCGGCGTGCGCCCGTCCAGCCATGCGCCAACCGTCATGCGCCACGCTCGATCAGCGCCTGCGCCAGCGCCGGCGCCTGCGCCAGCGCATGGTCGAGCTGCGACGCGTCGGGGATCCCGGCCTGCGCCATGTGCGGCTTGCCGCCGCCGCGTCCGCCGGCCAGCGCCGCCAGCTCCTTGACCAACGCACCCGCGCTCACGCCCCGCTTGACCAGATCGTCGGTGGCCACCACGAGCAGCGTCGTCTTGCCGTCGCCGAACGTGGCGGCGAGTACGCCGACGCCCGAGCGCAGCTGCTCGCGCAACGCGTCGCCGAGCCCCTGGAGCTCCTTGAGGTCCGCGGCCTGCACCACCCGACCGACGAACCGCGCGCCCGTCCCGTCGAGCTCCCGCGCGCCGGCCAACCACTGCTGCAACTGGTCGCCGCCGCCGCGCACCGCTTCGTCCACCCGCTTCTCGAGCGCGCGCCTCTCGTCGAGCAGCCCCTGGATGCGCTTCTCCACGCCGTCCACCGACACCTTGAGCAACTCGGCGGCGCGCCCCAGCGACTGCGCGCGATCGTGGAGGAGCGCGTAGGCGCCCGGTCCGGTCATCGCTTCGATGCGCCGCACGCCCGACGCCACCCCGGTCTCGTGCACGATCTGGAACAGGCCGATCTCCGCCGTGTTCCGCACGTGCGTTCCGCCGCACAGTTCCATCGAGAAGCCGGGGACGGTCACCACGCGCACCACGTCGCCGTACTTCTCGCCGAACAGCGCCATCGCGCCCGCCGCGCGGGCCTCGGGATACGCCATCTCCCGCGTCTCCACCGGCATCGCCTGCCAGACGCGCTCGTTGACGATCTGCTGGATCTCCTCTAGGCGGGCGGCGCTCACCGGGCCGTGATGCGTGAAATCGAACCGCAGCCGGTCGGGCGCGACCAGCGAGCCCGCCTGGTGCACGGCATCGCCCAGCACCTGGCGCAGGGCCGCATGCAGCAGGTGCGTGGCGGTGTGATTCCGTTCGGTGTCCTTGCGCCGCAGCGTCGGCACGCGCGCCGTCACCCGCCCGAACGCGAACTCCCCGCTCAACCGCCCCACCGCCGCCGGCCGCCCGTCCACCTTGCGCACGTCCTCCACGTCCACCCGCCAGCCGTCGCCCACGATCTCCCCATGGTCCGAGATCTGACCGCCCGACTCGGCGTAGAACGGAGACTCGCGGAGCAGCACCGCGGCCCGGCCCTCGCCCAGATGGCGCACCGCCGTCACCTGCGTCTCGATCGCCACGCGGTCGTAGCCCACGAACGACACGTCGGCCACCCGCGCGCCCGGCGCCAGCAACCACTCCACGCCGTCGCCCAGCGCGCCGGACTGCACGCTCAGGCGTCGCGACTTGCGCTCCTCCTTGGAGCGGTTCCGCTGCTCCTCGAGCGCCGCCCCGAACCCGGCGATGTCCACCGTATAGCCGCGTTCGCGCGCCATCAATTCCGTGAGATCGATCGGGAACCCGAACGTGTCGTACAGCCGGAACGCGTCGTCCCCGCTGATCGTGCCGCGAATCACGTCGCCCAGCCGAGGGCCGCTCTCCGGCGCCAGCTGCTCGAACCGCGCCAGCCCGCCCTCGATGGTGGCCAGGAACGCCTCCTCCTCCACCCGCGTCGTCTTGAGCAGATGGGCCGCTCGGGTGTGCAGCTCGGGATAGACGTCGCCCATGGTGTGGATCACCGCCTGCACCACATGGACGAGCGTGGGCTCCGTGCGCCCCAGCAGCCAGGCGTGGCGCACGGCGCGGCGGAGGATGCGGCGCAGCACGTAGCCCCGCCCGTCGTTGGACGGGAAGACCCCATCGGCGAGCAGGAACGCCACCGCCCGCGCGTGGTCGGCAATCACCCGGAACGACGCCGGGTCCACCAGCACGCTGCGGCCACGCACGGCCATCGCGCTCGGCGCCCGGTCCGCGCGGCCGCGATACGGCAGCCCGACGGCCTCCTCCACGGCGCCGATCATCGGCGCGAACAGATCGGTGTGATAGTTGTTCGTCACCCGCTGCAGGACGGCCGCGATGCGCTCCAATCCGGCGCCGGTGTCCACCGACGGACGCGGCAGCGGCACCAGCGTGCCGTCGGCCTGCCGGTCGAACTGCATGAATACGAGATTCCAGATCTCGAGGAACCTCCCCGCCTCGGCGCCCTCGACGAACGCCTCGGTGGAGAAGTCCACGCGATCGCGCTCGGTCCACTCGCCCGACGCGCCGTCGGGGAACCGCCAGTCGTCGGTGAGGTGCGCCAGATCGACGTAGAGCTCCGAGCAAGGCCCGCACGGTCCCGTGTCGGCCATCTGCCAGAAATTGTCCTTCTCGCTCAGGCCGTAGATGCGTGACTCGGGCAGCCCGGCCACGTCGCGCCACAGCGTCCGCGCCTCGTCGTCATCGCGGAACACCGACACGCGCACGTGGGCCGGATCGATCCCCAGATTCCCGTCCTCCCGGCGTCCGGTCACGAACTCCCACCCGAACCGGATGGCGTCGCGCTTGAAATAGTCGCCGAACGAGAAGTTCCCGAGCATCTCGAAGAACGTGTGGTGCCGCGCCGTGTGCCCCACCTGCTCCAGATCGTTGTGCTTGCCGCCGGCCCGCACGCACTTCTGCGCCGTCGTCGCCCGGCGTTTGCCGTCCGGCGGATCGTCCATGCCCAGAAACACCTTCTTGAACTGGACCATCCCGGCGTTCGTGAACAGCAGCGTGGGGTCGTCCTCGGGGACGAGCGACGAGCTGGCACGGCGAACGTGACCCTGGCGCTCGAAGTAGCGCAGGAATCGTTCGCGGATTTCGGCGGCGGAAAGCGGCGGAGGGGCGCGGTCGGGCATACGCGCGGAATATACCAAATCGCGACGCACTATGCCCTTCAGTCCGTGGGCTCGACGCCGTCCTCGCCGAGGTCGCGCAACACCCGGCTGATATCGTCGTGCTCGAACCCGCGGCGCGCCAGGAACGCGTACAATCGCCGGCGGCGCGTGGGCGCATCGAGACGGATCAGGCTCCGGAGCTTCTTGCGCGCCAACCGCGCCACGGCTTCGCCCTCCCCCACCCCCTCGTCCGCGAATACGTCGGCCAGCGCGGCTTCGGCCAGTTCGCGTGAGATGCCGCGCTTGGCCAGCTCCTGCTGCACACGGCGCCGCGACATGCCCCGCCCCAAGGCCTTGCTGCGGGCAAACTGCCGCGCATAATCGGCGTCGTCCAGATATCCGGCGCGTTCCAGACGGTCGAGCGCGGCGTCCACAGGGCCCGCGGCCTCGCCCTTGAGCAGGAGCTGCCGGCGCAATTCCGCGCGCGACCGCGCGCGGGCGGCCAGCAGCCTCGTGGCGCGATCCCACGTGGCAACGAGCGCCAGCTCGGCGGCAAACGCGGGCCGCACCGGGTCGAACGCCACGCCGACGCCGAGCCGCAACCGCTCGATGGCCTCCACGGACACCGCGCCCTCCGGCTGTCCGTCCACGAAGACCTCGAACCGTCCCGGTTTCTTGACGTGCGCCGTGATGGCCGTGATCACGGGCATGGCCGCTCCGACGGCAAAGTGCCGGGGATCCGTACCCTGTAGCGTTGGGAGTTTCCGGGTCCCGTCGCGTTCAGGCTACGTCTCCCCGGCACGTTGACGTGTCCGGTGGTCTGGTGGTGCGCGTTACTCCTCGACGGCATCCTCGGACGGGCCGGCGATCACGGGGGCCACGCCCAGGATGGCCTTCACCTTCTCCTCGATCTCGGCGAGCATCGCCGGATTGTCCTTGAGGTAGAGCTTGGCGTTCTCACGACCCTGCCCGATCTTCTGCCCCTTGTAGCTGTACCAGGCGCCCGACTTCTCGATGATGTTGGCCTCGGCACCGATGTCCACGAGCAGCGACGTGTGACTGATGCCCTCGGCGTACATGATGTCGAATTCGGCCTGGCGGAACGGAGCCGCCACCTTGTTCTTGACCACCTTCACGCGGACGTGCGAGCCCACCACGTCCTCCTTCTCCTTCACCGCCCCGATGCGGCGGATGTCCAGCCGCAGCGACGCGTAGAACTTGAGCGCCTTGCCGCCGGTGGTGGTCTCCGGATTGCCGAACATCACGCCGATCTTCTCGCGCAACTGGTTGATGAAGATCACCGACGTCCGCGAGCGCGCGATCGCGCCGGTGAGCTTGCGCAGCGCCTGGCTCATGAGCCGCGCCTGGAGGCCGACGTGCGAGTCGCCCATGTCGCCCTCGATTTCGGCCTTGGGCACCAGCGCCGCCACCGAGTCGATGACGATCACGTCCACGGCGCCCGAGCGCACGAGAATCTCGCAGATCTCCAGCGCCTGCTCGCCCGTATCCGGCTGAGAGATGAGCAGCGCGTCGATGTCCACGCCGAGCTTGCGCGCGTAATCCACGTCGAGCGCGTGCTCGGCGTCGATGAACGCCGCCACGCCGCCCGTGCGCTGCGCATTGGCCACCACGTGCAGACAGAGCGTGGTCTTGCCGCTCGACTCCGGTCCGTAGATCTCGGTGACGCGGCCGCGCGGAATGCCGCCCACGCCGATCGCCGCATCGAGATTGATGGCGCCGGTGGGGATCGCCTCCACACGAATCCGATTGTCCGCGCCGAGGCGCATGATCGAACCCTTGCCGCAGTTCTTCTCGATCTGCGCGATGGCCAGGTTCAATGCCTTCTTCTTGTCGTCCTGCATCGTGGAGACGGCCATGGTTGGCATTCCCTTTGTTGAGCGTGATCCCCTGGCCACGCAGGCTAATCGTAACCCGGCGGGCGTTCCTATCGTTACCCCGAAGAAAATACGAAGCTCCTCCGAGGAATCAAGGGACAGAACGCACTTCGAACGCATTCTCCACGTGCCGCACCCGCACCCGCCGCCCCTGGACCAGGATCCCCACGACGTCGAACCGGTACGACTCGTCGGAACGGCCGTGGCGGGTGATCCAGGTCCTGGCGGAACGCTCTAACTCTTTGCGCTTACGCCAGTTAACTGCTTCCACCGGATCTCCGAACCGATCGCCGGACCGAGCTTTCACCTCGACGAACGCGACCGTTCCGTCGCGCTCCACTACGAGGTCGATGTCCCGATGCCCCGACCGGTACCGGCGGTGCACCACCCGCCAGCCACGCTGAGCCAACCACCGTTCCGCGATGCGCTCTCCGAGCTCCCCGAACGCCTGCGTTGCCGCTGACATGGGGCCAACCTACGGCTCCCGGCCCACCGAGCATCACCCGATCGCGCGCGTCCGGATCGGAACGCCGCAGCCTACCGCCGGGACACGAGCCGCTCGACCAGGACCGAGTTGGGCATGCCCGGGATGTCCTGCCGGGTCTGGACCACGACGGGGTCGGATTCGGCCACCCACATTCGCCGGACCCCCAGGGCGGTGTTGAGCGTCACCACCCAACAGTGCGTGCGCCCCAGCCCCGTGGTCACGTCCTGCTCGCCATCCACGGAGAGGGTGGCCGGGAGGATCCGGCTGGAGCCCAGATCGATCACCAGCACCGACACCGAATCGACGCGCCCCACGCTCAGCGGCATCTGCTGCAGCGCCAGCTCGGTCATCGGCGCCCCGGCGAGCAGGTCGCCGCGGTTGGCCATCATGATCGTGTGGTCGCCGCTCGGTCCGCTCGTACCGCCATAGATGGAATCCGGCGTGAACTCGAGCGCCAGGCGGCTCAGCCCCTGCGTGGACGACCAGTGCAGCGGCCGCAGGTCGGTGTACGACGCGTAGAGCGTGTCCACCGACGCCACGGCGCCGCTCCGCGTCTCGACGATGCGCCACGCCGGGAACGCCCCGTACGTGCTCAACTGCGCATCCACGTCGCGCATGCCCACCACGTGGGTGCTGTCGGGAGACACCACCGTCATCTCGTAGCGCTCGTGCTGGGCCCGCAGCAGCAGCCCGTTCACGGGCAGCGAGGGACGCGCCGTGGAGTCGGTGTCGGCGGCGGCCGGAGGGGCGACCTGCTTCCGCGTCGTATCCTGGGCCCGTGCCCTGGGCGTCGCGCTCAGCGACACCGCGACGAGCGCCGCGGCAGCGCACGCCAGCCGCCGCATCAGACGCGCGGCCCGCAGATGCGGTCCAGGTCCTCGAGCCCGGCGAGCACGTCGCGCGGCTTGCTCGAGCCGGGTTCGGCGCGACCGAGGACCCCGGCCAACTCCAACTGGTCGATGATGCGGGCCGCCCGCCCGTAGCCGATCTTGAGCCGGCGCTGCAGCAGCGACGTGGATCCGCCCTGGTTCTGGATCACCGCCTCGGCGGCTTCGCGGAACAGCTTGTCGCGATCGCCCGCCTCGGCGTCCGGCTCCTCGGGCTTCGCCGACTCGGCGGCTTCGCGGGCCCGCACCGCCTCGAGAATGTCTTCCTCGGTGGCCTCGTCGAGCCCCAGTCCCTGAGCCAGCCGCGCCTTGCGCCGGGCCTCGTTGCGGCCCTCGTACCAGTGCATGAGCCGCTCGGTGTCCTCGCTCGAGATGAACGCGCCCTGCAGCCGCGCCGGTTCCGACTTGCCCGGCGGAATGAACAGCATGTCGCCGTTGCCGAGCAGCGCCTCGGCGCCGGCGCCGTCGATGATCGTGCGGCTGTCCACCTGCGACGCCACGCGGAATGCGATGCGGCTGGGAAAGTTGGCCTTGATCAACCCGGTGATCACGTTGACGCTCGGGCGCTGCGTGGCCAGCAGCAGGTGAATGCCGATGGCACGCGCCTTCTGCGCCAGCATCGCGATCGGCGTCTCCACCTCGCTCTGCACGGTCATCATGAGATCCGCCATCTCGTCGATCACGATCACGATATACGGCAGTACATCGCCGGTGTACGTGAGTTCCTCGAACGCGGCGTCCGGCTGCTTGGGGTGCTTGAGGGGCGCGCCGTCCTGCACGCGCTTGTTGAACTCCTGGATGTTCCGGCAGCCGTTGGCGGCGAGGAGCTTGTAGCGGTCCTCCATCTCGTGCTTGGCCCAGTGCAGCACCGACGCCGCGTCGCGGTTGTCGGTGACCACCTTGTGCCGCAGGTGCGGCAGCGTGTTGTACACCGACAGCTCGACCATCTTGGGGTCGACCATCAACAATCGCAGCGTGCGCGGCGTGTGGCGGTAGATGAGGCTGGTGATGATCGTGTTCACGCACACCGACTTGCCCGACCCGGTGGCGCCGGCGATCAGCAGGTGCGGCATCTTGGCGAGGTCGGCGATCACGGGCCGTCCCTCGAGGTCCTTGCCGAGCGCGATCGGGAGCGCGGCGCGCGCATTCTGGAAGTCCCGCGTCTCGATGAGTTCGCGGAACGCCACGATCTCGGACTGCGGATTGGGCACTTCCACGCCCACCGCGCCGCGCCCGGGGATCGGCGCCACGATGCGGATGCTCTGGGCCCGCATGGCGAGCGCCAGGTCGTTGGCCAGGTTCGCGAACTGCCGCACCTTCACGCCGGGCGCCGGCTCGATCTCGAACTGCGTGACCACGGGGCCGGTGGTCCGGCCCACGAGGTCGCCGTCCACCTTGAAGGTGCGCAGCGCGGCGATGAGCTTCTCCCCCATCAGGTCGAGGTCGCGCTTGCCCCCATCGCCCACGCGCGGCGGCGGCGGGGTGAGCAGTTCGGGGCCCGGGAGTTCGTCGGCCAGCGCCTCGCCCAGCGGCGCCGACGCATTGATCTCCGCCGCGATCTCCTCGTCGCGCTCCGCCGCCGCCTCGGCCTTGGTGCGCTTGCGGGAGCGCTTCTTTGGCGGCTCCGCCTCGTCGGCGTCGGCACCCGCCGCCTCCAGCGCGAGTTCGATGCCCGGCATCTCCTCGGGCGGCGGTTCGAGCGCCAGGGCGCGATCGCTTCCGCGCCGGACGGCGCTGCCGGCGTCGCCCAACGCCGCGTGACGCGCGCCGATGATCGCGCGAATCGGATTCCAGGCGAGGGTGGCGGCCATCAGCGCCGACAGCGCCAGCGCCACCACCACCCAGGCCCCGAGCCCGCCGAACCAGGCGCGCCAGTATTCGCCCACGAGCGCCCCCCAGAGGCCCGACGCGGCCGCGGCGTCGTCTCCCAGGCGCAGTCCGCCGGCCAGCGCGAGCGCCACCGGCAGCAGCACCACCAGCCCCGCCACGAAGATGATCCACGACCGATCGGTGTCCGACTCGAGACGGCCGAACAGACGCAGCGCGTGCACCGCGGGCACGAGCGGCGTGAGGATGGCCCCCGGCCAGCCGAGCAGCGCCACCAGCGGACGGGCGAGGTACGCGCCCACCCATCCGACGTTGGCGCGCACGTCCACGCCGCCGCTCAGTTGCGCCATCCCGAGCACGACGAATGAGCCGGCAAGGAAGATCGCGAACAGCAGGAGTGCGATGGCCGCGAGTTCGCGCTTGAGGGCGTCGCGCATCGTCAGGCCTCCGCGGGCGCGGCGAGCCGGACGATCTGCCGGTCCTGGTACACGGGCACGACCAGGTGCGCGTCGAGCGTCGCGCAGGCCACGAGGTCGGCGGCGAACCCTGCGTTGGCCAGGGCTTGCCCGTGATTCGCCGTCTCGAACAGGCGCCACAGGTCGTCGCCGAACTTGCGGTCCAGCTGCACGGCAGCGAGCGCCGCGTCGTTGAGCGTGGCGCCGGCCACCCGGCGCGTGGCGTGTCGCACGAAGCGCCCCACGCACGCCGCGTCCTCGAGCGCGAACTGTCCCTCATGACCGGCGCAGATGAACGCGAGGTCGGCGCCGCGCCGGGCCGCGGCGCGCAGCACGGCGGCCACGGGCGAGAAGTTCACGTACGCGCCCACGAGCACTTCCTTCGCCCCCTGCGTCGCCGCGATCGCGCCCGTGCCGTTGGTGGTCGTCATCAGCACGGTGTGTCCCTCCACCGCGTCGCGCGTGAACTCGAGGGGCGAATTGCCGAGGTCGAACCCGTCGATCATCCGCATCCGCCGCTCGCCGGCCAGCCGCACCTCGCGCCGATCGAAGGCCTTGGACAGGGCCACGATCGCCTCCGAACTCTCCCCGGGGACCACGGCGCGGGCGCCGTGGGCCAGAGCCGTCGCGATCGACGACGAGGCCCGCAGGACGTCCACCACCGCCACCACCCGCCCGGCGACGTCTCCCGGCCCGACCTCGCGCGCCGTGAAGAAGACGTCCACGCGCACCTAGGTGGGCTCCTTCATCAGATCCGGTTCACGCTCGAGGAACTTGGTATCCACCTCGCCGGCCTGGAATCGCGGGTTCTGCATCACGCGGGCAAGGAACGGGATGGTCGTCGTCACGCCTTCGATGACGAATCCCTCCAGCGCCACCCGCACGCGCACGATCGCCTCGGCACGGTCGCGGCCCTGGCAGACGAGCTTGCCGAGCAGCGAGTCGTAGTACGGCGGCACCGCATAGCCCGCGTATACGTGCGAGTCCAGGCGCACCCCGGGGCCGCCCGGTGGATGGAAGGTCGTGATCGTGCCCGGCGACGGCTGGAAGTTGCGCGCCGGATCCTCGGCGTTCACGCGGACTTCGATCACGTGCCCGCGCAACGGGGGCATTTCGGTGATCGAGAGCGGCTCGCCGGCCGCCACGCGGATCTGCTCCTTCACGAGGTCCACGCCGGTGAGCATCTCGGTGACCGGATGCTCCACCTGGATGCGCGTGTTCATCTCCATGAAGTAGAACGACCCGTCGGTGTCGAGCAGCATCTCGATCGTGCCCGCGCCCACGTAGTTGATGGCCTTGGCGCCGGCCACGGCCGCGGCCCCCATGCGCGCGCGAAGCTCCGGCGTGACGGCGGGGCTCGGCGCCTCCTCGATCAGCTTCTGATGGCGGCGCTGCACGGAACAGTCGCGCTCGCCCAGATGGATCACGTGGCCGTGCCGGTCGCCGAGGATCTGGAACTCGATGTGCCGCGGCCGGGCCAGGTACTTCTCGACGTACACGTCCCCGTTGCCGAACGCGCTCAGCGCCTCGGAGCGGGCGAGCTGGAACGACCGCGCGAAGTCGTCGGCGTCCTTGGCCACGCGCATGCCCTTGCCCCCGCCGCCGGCCGCCGCCTTGATGATCACCGGAAAGCCGATCTGCCGGGCGAACCCGAGCGCCTCGTCCACGTCCTCCACCGGGCCCGGGGTGCCGGGAATGATCGGCACCCCCACCTCGGTCATCGCCTTGCGAGCCGCCGCCTTGTCGCCCATCACGCGGATCTGCTCGGCGGTGGGCCCGATGAACGCGATGTTGGACGCGACGCAGGTCTCCGCGAACTCGGCGTTCTCGGCCAGGAACCCGTAGCCGGGGTGGATGGCGTCGGCCCCGGTGATCTCGGCGGCCGCGATCAGGCGCGGGATGCGCAGGTAGGAGTCGCGCGCCGGCGGCGGTCCGATGCACACGTCGTCGTCGGCGAATCGCACGTGGAGCGACTCGCGATCGGCTTCGGAGTACACGGCGACCGTCTCGACGCCCAGCTCCTTGCAGGCGCGGATGACGCGGAGCGCGATCTCCCCGCGATTGGCGATGAGTACCTTCTTAAACACCGGATTCTCGAGTCGAGGCCCGTCGGCTGCTGGGGGCGTCCGTGATCATGCGACGCGCGGCGGTCAGCTCGCCGTCTCGCCCTCGAAGGGCGACCAGCTGGTATCGCTCGTTCCCGCCACACCCTGCACCCGCAGCGCGAATTCGCTCGGACTCGTGGCGTAGAACAGCGCGCTCTCGTAGGACACGATGCCGCGCGTGTAGTGCTGCATCAGCGACTGGTCGAAGGTCTGCATGCCGTACTGGACGGTGCCGTCCTTGATCAGCTCGGGGATGTTGAGAAGCTTGGTCATGTCGCGGATCTGATCGCGCACCGTGCCCGTGTTGATCAGCACCTCCGCCGCCGGGATGCGGCCCGGCTTGTCGGCCCGGGGGACCAGCCGCAGCGACACCACGGCCTGCAGCGCGCTGGCCAGCGAGAACCGCACCTCGGCCTGCTGGTGCGGCGGATAGAACGACAGCACGCGGCTGATCGTCTGGGTCGCGTCGGTGGTGTGCAGCGTGGAGAACACCAGATGCCCCGTGTCGGCCGCCTGGAGCGCCGTGTCGAGCGTGTCGAGATCGCGGATCTCGCCGATCAGGATCACGTCCGGATCCTGCCGCAACACGCGCCGCAACGCTTGCGAGAACGTGGTCGTGTCGGTGCCCACTTCCCGCTGATTGATGTGGCAGTTGATGTCGCGATGCAGGAACTCGATCGGGTCCTCGATCGTGATGATGTTCGCCTTGCGATTCTCATTGACGTGCTGGAGCATCGCCGCCAGCGCCGTCGACTTCCCCGACCCCGTGATGCCCGTGACGAGCACGAGCCCGCGCGGCTTGAGCGCGATCTCCTTGAGCACCATCGGCAGGTTCAACTCCTCGATCGTGCGCGCCTGGTACGGAATGGCGCGCATCGCGAAGCACAGCGAACCGCGCTGCTGATACACGTTCACGCGGAACCGCCCGATGCCCGGCACGCCCACCGCGAAGTCGCACTCCTTCTCTTCTGCGAACTGCTTCACCTGGCGCACGGTCATCAACTGCTCGGCCAGGGCCTTGAGGTCCTCGGGCCGCATCGGGGAGAGCTCGAGCGGCTCGAGATCGCCGTTCACGCGCAGCGTGGGCGGCCGCCCCACCTTGAGGTGCAGGTCGGAGGCCCCGCGCCGGACCAGCTGCTCGAGGACGCCCTTGAAGTTGAACGTCGACGGCGCCGCCGCGCCCGCGCCCGGATTGACGGACGACGCGGCGCTATCCATTGGGGTCGATACGGAAGAGCACCTGGCCGTACTCCACCGGCTGGGCATCCTGCATCAGCACTTCCTTCACGACCCCCGCATACTCGGACTCGATCTCGTTCATGATCTTCATCGCCTCGATGATGCAGAGAATCTGCCCCTTGGCCACCCGCGAGCCCACCGAGACGTAGGGTTTCGCCCCCGGCTCCGGCGCGTGGTAGAAGGTGCCCACCATCGGCGACTTCACCTCGAGGCCGGCCGGCGCGGGCGCGGTCTTGGGCGCGCCTTCCCCCTCGCCCAGCATCGCCGCGAACCCCTGCGACGGGGTCGTCCGGCCTTCGACGGCCGGACCCTGGATCATCGGCGGCATCTGCACCGGGGCCGTCATCTGCACGGTCCCGCGCTGCGATGGGGTCTTCGAAATCCGGATCTTCAGTCCCTTGTCGGACGAGATCTCGATCGAATCCACCGTCGAGCCATCTATGATGTCGATGAGTTTCTTTACGTAGCGAAGGTCGATCATAAGGGTCGTTGAAATGGCGCGGACTGCCGCGTCACACCAGCTCGACTAACTCCCGGGGAATATCCGTCAGGACGCGCGGTCCGTGCGCACCCAGCCAAACGTCATCTTCGATTCTCACCCCGCCCCACCCGGGCCGGTACACGCCCGGCTCGATGGTCACCACTGCTCCCTGCGGGAGCACCTGCTCGGCCGTCCGGGCCAGGCGGGGCGCTTCGTGCACCTCCAGCCCGATCCCGTGCCCCAGGCTGTGCCCGAACAGCTCCCCCAGCCCGTGCCGCTCAATGTAGCTCCGCGCGACCGCGTCGGCATCCCGCCCGGTCATCCCGGCGTGCACCGCCGCCGAGGCCAACCGGTTCGCCTCGCGGACGACTTCGTACACCTCCCGCTGCTCCGCGCTGGCGCGCCCCACCACCACGGTCCGCGTGACGTCGGAAACATACCCGTCCACCGAGGCCCCGAAGTCGAACAGCAGGAAGTCCCCCACCGCCACCCGGTGCCCCGTGGGCTGCGCGTGCGGCAGCGCCGAACGTGCCCCCGCCGCAACGATCGACGGGAACGCGAACCCCTCGCTCCCCTCGTCCCGTAGCGCGTGCTCCAGCAGCCCGGCCACGGCCAGCTCGGTCATCCCGGCACGCACTGCGGGCAACGTGCGCGCGAGTGCCCGGCCCGCCACGTCCACGGCCCGCTGGATGCACGCCACCTCGCCCTCGTCCTTCCGCTCCCGCAGGCGCTCCACCAGGTCCGACGTCGCCCGCCACTGCCAGCGGCTGCCCGCCTCGAGGAGCCGCTGGAAATCCCGATGCACGATGTGCGGCGACTCGAAACCCACCACCTTCACGCCGCCCATCGCCCCCAGGTGCTCCCACAGGCCGCTCCAGAGGCTCACCGGCTCGATCACGACGCGCGCCAGCGCGCCCACCTCGTCCACCACCTGCGTCTGGTAGCGGAAATCGGTGATCAGTAGCGTGTCGCGCGGCGTGACCACCACCAACGCGCTCGACCCGGAGAATCCGGTCAGATACCGGATGTTCGCCAGGCCCGTCACCAGCAGCGCGTCCAACTGCGCCGCCGTGACGGCATCGGACAGCGCGGCCAGTCGCCGCGGACGTGCGTCAGCCACGGGGCGCCAGGTGGGCCGCCAGCCCGCGCAGAGCCAGTTCGTAGCCGAACACGCCCAGTCCATACACGACGCCGATCGCGGCCGGCGCGAGCATCGACCGCTGGCGCTCCGGCTCGCGGGCGTAGACGTTGGTGATGTGCACCTCGACGAACGGAATCGCGACCGCCGAAAGCGCATCGCGGATCGCCAGACTGGTGTGGCTGTACGCCCCGGCGTTGACCACCGCGCCGTGCACCCGCGACCGCCATTCCTGGATGACGTCCACCAGGGCGCCCTCTCCGTTCCGCTGCGCGAATTCGATCTCGAAGTTCAGCGCGCGCGCCACGTCGCCCAGCTTCCGCTCCACGTCGGCCAGCGAGTCGTGCCCATACAGCGCCGGCTCGCGTGTGCCGAGGAGATTCAGGTTTGGGCCGTTCAGGACGGCGATTCTCACCGCTTCTTCAACCCGTCGAGCCACGAATTGAACTGCTCGATGTCCTCGGCCGCCGATTCCGACGGCTGCCCCTGCGCCGGAGTCTCGTTCACCGCCGCCCCCCGCGCAGGCGTTCCGCCCGCGAAGAACCGGTCGAACGAGAATCCGGCCGGTGCCGGCGACGGCGGCGGCAACGGCTCGCGAAACACCGAGTCGAGCGAGAGTTCGGTGGTCGCGCGCCGAGCCGGCGCGCCGGACATCGGCGGCGTCGGCGTGGCCGAATCGTCCACCACGACGCCGAACGCGCCCGCCAGCGTGGCCGCCGCACCCTGATCCTCGGCGGTCCCGCCCCCCCCACCGAACAGCGCGTCGATCGTCCCACCGCGCTCCGCGGGTACCGTCGGGCCCGCGTCCGGCGCGCCGGCAGCGAACACCTCCACGCTTTCCTCGGTGAACGTCACCGACTGCTCCTCCACCACCACCGCCTCGGCGATCGGGTCGGTCTCCGTCACGGCGGCACCGGACCGCGGCACCCATCGCGCCAGCCCGCCCAGGAATTCGCGGATGGACGGTCCGGCGTCCGCCATCGGCTCCGGCGGCACTTCCACCGGCGCCTCAGGCGCCTCAGGCACCACGGCCGCATCCGCCACCGGGGCCACGGGGGCCTCCGGCGCAGGAATGGCCGCCATCGGAATGGCCGGCGTCGGCGCCGTCATTGCCTCCACCCGATCGATCTTGGCCTGCAACCCCGGGTCTCCAGGCCGCGCGTCCAGTATCTGCCTGTACACACGCAGCGCGTCGCCATAGTGGCCCTGCGACAAGTACAACTCGGCCATCGTCTCGGTGGCGAACGGGTCGCTTGGCTTCTCGGCCTCGGCGACCACCGGGGCCCCGGGGGCGTCGGGAGCCTCGAATGCCAGGTTCGGCAACTCGTCCACGGCCGGTGTCGGTGCTGCCGAGGCGAGTGGGGGTTCTGGGGACGCCGCCGGCTCCATGTCGCCCGGAATCTCCATCTCAGCGTCGATGCCCTCGATCGCGGCAATCGCCTCGGCCGAACCGGCGGCCGGCTCGTCCCCCCGGTCATCCACCGTCTCGATGCGTTCTGGCTCGGTGGTGAACATCTCGTCGTCGGCCCGTTCGAATTCCATGCCGAGGGACTGCAGCGACGCACGGGGTGTGCTCACGCGTGGCACCACGGCCGTCTCGGCCACGATCCGCAGGTCGTCCAGATCCAGCAGCTCCTCGGCCGGCGGCGCAGCGCCCCGCGGCGGCTCCGGTGGAGCCTCGGCCACACGCTCCGAGGTCGCAGGCTCCGGTTCCGCCGCGACGGGCTCCGGCTCCGGCGCGGGCATGGCCGGCTCGATCTCGAGCGCGGCAGACTCGACGACCGGCGGCTCCGCGGCGGCCGTGGCCTCCCCGGCCGCGGGGGGCTGGACCGGCTCCAGCCCCGGCAGGGAGATCTCCCCGATGATGAGCATGCCGGACGGCCCGGGCTCGGCCGCCTGGGCGCCCTCTGGTGCCGCGTCCGGAGGAGCCGCCGGTGCCGGCGCGGCCTCGGCCAGCGACGTGAGGACGGCGGCGATCTCGTCGTTCCGCGGATCGGCGTCGAGCACGCGCTGGTACCACGCCCGCGCGGAGTCGACGTCGCCCAGCCCTCGAGAGATGTCCCCCAGGTAGCGGAGCGCGATCAGATTCTCGGGGTCGAGGCTGAGCGCCATGTCGAACACCGACTTCGCCTCTTCGAACTGCTGGGCGTCGAACAGCGCCTGCCCGTACACGATGTGTCCACTCATGTGTCCGGGCTGCTGCGGCAAGAACTCCCGGCAGATGGCGATCGCCTGGTCGGGATCGCCTGCCTTGCGGTACTCATTCGCCAATGGGGCGAAATAGCGCCGGGGGTTCTCGTCGAATTTCTTTTTCAGTTCATCGATGCGAGCTGAACTCGCCATGGGGGGCCTCGATCAGGCGGCAGGCGGTGGGAGTCGGAACAATACTTATTGCAGACAGTCCAAGTCAATCAGAAGTCACACTCCGACTTGATTTTAGGCCCGTCCACCGGATACCTTTTTCTGCTCTGCTTTTCGGTCGCAACCATCGTTCGCATCAGGAGTAACGCCGCGTGCTGCACACCATGCGGAGTTGGGCCAGGTACATCTGGGTCTTCGTCATCGCGGGCCCATTCGTCATCGGCTTCCTTCTCTACCAGACATCCGGCCTAGGCACCACGGCCGCCGTGACCCCGAGTACAGCCGTGGCCAAGGTGGACGGCCATGAAATCCTGTACACGGCGTACGAGCAGACCGTGCAGAACCAGGTGCAGTCCGAGCAGCAGTCGGCCGGCCGCACGCTGACCCAGGACGAAGAGCAGCAGATCGAGAATTCCGTCTTCGATCAGATGGTCACGCAGATCCTGCTCGATCAAGAATACAAGCGGCGCGGCATCTCGGTGACCGCCGACGAGATTCGCGAATACGCCAAGTACGCGCCCCCGTCCTGGATCCAGCAGAGCCCCGATCTCCAGACGGACGGCAAGTTCGACATGGCCAAGTACCAGCGCCTGCTGCAGAGTCCGGCGGCGCGCGAGAGCGGGCTGCTCGTGCAACTCGAGACCTACTACCGCACCGAGATCCCGAAGCAGAAGCTGTTCGAGCAGATCACGAGCGGCGTGTACGTGACCGACGCCGAGCTCTGGCGCGCCTGGCAGGACGCGCACGACAGTGCCTCGGTGAGCTACGTCGCGTGGAGCAACGTGCCCGACTCGTCCGACCTGAAGTCGGCGACCGACGCCGAGATGCACGCGTATTACGATGCGCACCATGACGAATTCACCCGGCCAGGCGTGGCCGTGCTCTCCGTGGTCGAGATTCCGCGCGTCACCACGGCCGCCGATAGCGCCGCCGTGCGCAACCACCTGCTGGCGCTCCGGGCCGAGATCACCTCCGGCAAGTCCACGTTCGCCGACGTCGCCAAGCGCGAGTCCACGGACACGGCGTCGGCCCCCAACGGCGGCGAGCTGGGCAAGGCCGTGAAGGGGAAGTTCGTGCCGGCGTTCGACAGCGTGGCGTGGAAGCTCAAGCCGGGAGAGATCTCGGGTCCGGTGCTCACGCCCTTCGGCTACCATCTCATCGAGGTGGATTCGCGCAAGGGCGACACGATCTCGGTGCGGCACATCCTGCTCCCGATCCAGCCCAGCGACTCGAGCACCGCGCGCACCGACCGCGAGGCCGACGATCTGGCCAAGATCGCCGCGAATTCCGAAGACCCCACCAAGCTCGACAGCGCCGCGGCCCAGCTCAAGCTGACCATCTACAAGATCACGGCGTCCGAAGGCCAGCCGGCCACGCTCAACGGCGTCCAGGTGCCGAGCGTGAGCGCGTGGGCGTTCACGGGCACCAAGAAGGGCGAGGTGAGCGATCTCTACGACAGCGACAACGGCTACTTCCTGGCGCGGCTCGACACGCTCACGCCGGGTGGCCTGCGGAGTTTCGACGCCGTGCAGGACGAACTCCGTTCCGCGGTCGCGGCGCAACACCACCTTGATCGGATGATGGCGCCGGCCACGGCATTCGCCACCGCCGCCGCGTCGTCAACCCTCGAAGCCGCGGCGCAGAAGATGAACCTCCACGTCCAGAAGACGGCGGTGATGTTCACGCGCACGGCGTTCGTGCCGGGTCTCGGGGGCCAGTACACGCGCGCCATCGGCGCCGCGTTCGGGCTTCCCCTGGGCGCGGTCAGCCAACCGGTGCGCGGCGAAACACAGATCACGGTCCTTCGCGTGGATCGCCGCGTGAGTGCCGACAGCGCCGCGTGGGCCAAGCAGAAGGACGTGCAGCGTCAGCAGCGGCTCAACCAGCTGCAGCAGGCGCGCCTGCAGATGTTCCTCCAGGACCTGCACGACTCGGCCAAGATCGACGACCGTCGCAAGCAGATCGACGCGGCCACGCGGCACGCCGCGAGCTGAGTCCGGCCCCGAATGCTCAAACGGCGCCCCGGCCAGAAGCCGGGGCGCCGTTTTGTCTGCGCGAGCCGCGCGTTGGTTCAGATCAACCGCTTGGGTTCGCGCACCGGCTCGTCCGCGGCATTGGCCCGCGCCACCGGCTCGCCCGGCGCCATCCGGTCGATGCGGCGCTCCTCTTCGGGCTCCGTCACCTGCCGCTGCACGTCGTTGATGCTGCGCTTGAATTCGCGAATGCCCTTGCCCAGCGAGGCCCCGATCTCGGGCACGCGCTTGGCGCCGAACAGCACGAGCACGATCGCCAGGACAACGAGCCACTCCATGACGCCGAAGTTACCGAAATTCATATCGTCTCCTAGAAGAGCGATCGTGCGATGAGGTAGGCAACGAGCACCCCGACCAGACTGAGCAGCGAGACGTCGAGGGCCACCGGGCCTACACTGAACTTGATGATGATGAGGTCGATGGGCAACGGCCCGATCGATGGCGTGACCCCCGTGGTCAGGAATTCCTTCACCGCGCCGGCCGGCAGCCAGAGCCTCGCGATCTGCGTGAACGCGCCGCCGACGATGAACCCGATGGCGAGCACCAGCGCGTGGAAGCCTGGGCGATGTCTGGACGATCCGCGCGGCGGCATCACCAGCGCCGGTCGGTGACGTACGCGATCGCGTCGACGAGGGCGGCGCGCGCGGGAGACGGCGGCACCGCGGCCAGCGCATCTTCGGCCTCGATCGCGAACTGCTCGCCGCGGCGCCGCGCGGCGTCGATCCCGCCGGCCTCGGCCACGATGCCCATCACGTCCTGGATCGCCTCGTCCGACGGTTGGTCGTCGGAGAACAGCTGGTCCACGCGGCGGCGCGCCGCCGCCGACAACGCCGGCAGCACCGCGATGAGGGGCAGCGTGACCTTGTGTTCCCGCAGATCGTTGCCCGACGGCTTGCCGGTGACCGACTCGTCCTCGGTATAATCGAGGATGTCGTCGATGATCTGGAACGCCATGCCCAGCCGGTCGCCGTAGCGGGCCAGCGCGTCGCGGAACCGCGGCGCGCCGCACAGCGCGCCGCTCTCGCACGCCGCCGAGAGCAGCGACGCCGTCTTGGCGCGGATGAGCAGAAAGTACTCGTCCTCGCCGAAGCTCAGCGCATCGATGGCCGCCAATTGCCGCATCTCGCCCATGCTCAGCTCGCTCGACACGTCGGTGATCACGCGCAGGACGTCGAAGTCACGCACCGTGACCAGCGCCCGCAGGGCCCGGGAATAGAGGAAGTCCCCCATGATCACCGACACCTGATGACTGAACATCGAGTTGACGGTGGGCAGGCCGCGGCGCGTGGCCGAGTGATCCACCGAGTCGTCGTGCACGAGGGTGGCCAGATGCATGAGCTCGATGACCGCGGCGAGCGTGACGGCGCGCGGCTCGGGCTTGCCTTCGAGGTCGCTGGCCAGCAGCAGGAGCGTGGGCCGGAACATCTTGCCGCGCATGCCCAGGAGGTGGGCGCTCACCTGCTCCACCATCGCGAGGTCGGAGGTGATCATGCGATGCATCTCTTCGACCACGCGCTCGAGCCGGTCCATGACCGGGGCCTGGATGCCGCGGAGCGCGTCGGTCATCGGCGACCGCGGGCGGGCGATGACGCCGCTCACCGGCCGGCCTTCTCGAGGGCGTTCATCCGCTCCCCGACGTCACGGAACTGGATGTCGACGACGAAGATGCGCTGATAGTAGGTGATGGCGTCGGCGGGCCTGCCCAGTTCTTCGCAGGCGCGGCCCAGCAGGTACAGCACGCCGACGAGTTGATCGTCGCTCATGCCCTTCTCGAGGAGCGCGCGGCCCAGCAGCGTGGCCGCCATCTGGTACTGCGCCTTTTCCATGAAGCACTGGCCGATGGACTCGTACGTGCGCACGCGCTTGTCGGCGCCACGCAGGGCCTTCTGGAATTCGGAGATCGCCTCGTCGAGCAGTCCCATCTCCTTGTACGCGATGCCCAGGTCGTAGTGGCTCTGGTAGTCCTCTTCCTCGACGTTCTCGGCCACGCCCTGCTTGAACTTCTTGAGCATGTCCGCGAAGTCGGCCTCCTCGTCGCCGGTCGGCTCTTCCTCGGCCACGACCATGCGCGTGTCCTTGGCCGGCTCCTCCTCCCGCATGAGATCGCCCAGATTGACGAACGATCCGCCATCGCGCGGCGTCTCCACGGGACGCGACTTGCGCTCGCCCGCGGGCGCGCCGTGCCCCTGCGCCGCGTCGGCCGCCGGGACTTCGGGCAACGCGCTGAGGGCCGCCTGGGCCCGCAGGTCGTTGGGCGAGAGATCCAGCACACGCCGGTAGATCACGCGCGCCTTGTCGGCCTGGTCGCCGCGGAACAGCGCGTCGGCCAACTCCAGATACGCGTCGACCAGGCGCCGCTTGTCGTTGGACCGGAACGCGTATTCCACGCGCTTCTGGTAGTGCTTCACGGAACCCGGATCGGCGCGCACGATCTCGTCGGCCATCGAGGCGGCGGCGTCGAGATTGCCGTCGCGCTCGTAGCCGCGCATGGCCGTCTCGAACGCGTGGAGACCACCCTCGCGGTCGCCCGCCTCGAGCATCGCTTCGCCCAACTCGCGGTGCGCATCCCAGTCCTCCGGCGCGCCCTCCACCACGGCGTGCAGCATCTCCACCGAATGCGCCGCGAGCAGGGTCGAGGCCCGGCCGACGTCCGAGATCCGGCCCGCGGTCATGCCCTCGCTCGGCGTCGCCTCCATCTCGGCGGCCCGCACTTCGCCGGAGGGGCGCCCGGGCTCCTCGAAGTCCATGAGGGGCAGCCCGGCCGTGGGGGACGCGGATGCCGGCGTGGCGCTCGACCGCGGCGTCGGCATCGGCAGGGTGGGCGCCGCATCATCCGGCAGGATCAACTCGAGCGCCGGGCCCTCGATGTCCGCGTCCACCTCGGTTTCGGCTTCGACGGCGGCTTCGGCTTCCGCGGGCAGCTCCGGCTCGGGCTCGAACAGCGAAGTCGGCTCCAGGTCGACCAGCGACGCGGGGAAGGCGCCCGTGGCGCGGGCGTCGAAAGACGTCGCCTCCAGTCCGGCGAGGGGCGCCGCGTCCTGCGCCGCGCCGGCATCGGTGCCGGCCGCGAGGTCGGTCGCTCGCGTCACCCCATCGAGCGCCGCTGCGTCGGCCTCATGGGCGGTGACCGCACCGGCCACGTGCGTGGGCTCCACGATCGATGGGGCCACGGGCGGCGTCGCGCGCGGGGCCGCCGGAGGAGGCGGCGCGGCAGGCGACGGTGCGCCCATCTGCGTGCTCATGCGCGCCGGACGCGGCGCTTCGTTCAGATCCAGGAAGACCAGATCCTGCGCCTTGGTCTCGAGCGGCGTGTCGCCGGCGCGCACTTCGGCGTCGGGATCGATGGAGCGAATGCGCTCGGCCGTGGCTTCCGCTTCGGACTTGCGATCCTCCGCCATGTAGCGCTGGTAGAGGAGCTGCAACTGCTGCACCGCCTCGGGCGCCTTGCCCACCTTCTGCAGCTGGTCGGCGAGCATCAGGCGGATGTCGTCCTGATCCGGGCAGAGATCGGCGAACTCCTTGAGCGCGCGGAAGGCCTCGTCGAGCTTGCCGGCCTTCTGCATGCGATCGGCGAATTCGAGGAAGTTCCGCTTGGCGTCGGCCGTGAACCCCTTCTGGGCGCTGATCTTGCCGAGCTTGTAGTAGACGCTCGTGCGCCCCGGAGACTGGCGGAGGATCTTGTTGCAGAGCGCGATGGCGTTGTTGAAGAAGCCACCCTCGCTGTAGTGGTCGACGGCCTTTTCGTAGTAGTCGACCGCGTCGGCCACATTCCCCTGTTTGAGGAGCAGGTCGCCCACCCGATTGAACAGGGCGACGTCCATCTCCTCGGGGCTGGCCTCGTACTCCGTCAGCAGCTCGATATACGCGGAGAGCGCCTTGTCCGGCTGCCGCTTGAGCTCGAATTCGGCCGCCTTCTTTTTGAGCTTGGCGATGTTCGACATCAGCGCCCGGAAGGCTTCAGGAGAAGGGCCGACGGTGATCCTCGTCGGGGGGAGACGAACGTAATAACCTACCGCTAAGTGCTACCAGTCACAAGGTTTGCCCCGCACCCAGGACCGCCGGTACAGCTGCGCGCCAAACCAGTATGGGAGTTCACGATAGTCCTCGGCGTCGAACAGCGCGAGGTCGGCCGAGAATCCTGGGGCAATCTGCCCCACCGACCCGGCCAGGCCGAGCGCGGCCGCGCCGTTCACGGTGGCCGCCACCAGGGCCTCGGCGGCGCTCAACCGCAGTTGGCTCACGGCCAGCGTGAGCACGGTGGGAAAGTGGAGAGTGGGCGACGTGCCAGGATTGAAATCGGTGGCGAGGGCCACGGGGACGCCGGCCTCGATCAACCGGCGCGCCGGCGCCTGGGCCGGCCGGCCGAGGAAGGTCATCGTGGCCGGCAGGAGGGTGGCCACGGTGTGGGCGCCGGCCAGGGCGGCGATCCCGGCATCCGATATCGCGGCCAGGTGGTCGGCCGACGTGGCATCGAGGGCCGCCGCGAGCTCGGCGCCGCCGGAGGGACTCAGTTCGTCGGCGTGCAGCTTGAGTTCGAGTCCGGCACCGCGCGCCGCCTCGAGGATCTCGCGCGATTCGGCCGCCGTGTACACGTGGGTCTCGCAGAACACGTCCGCGAACACGGCCAGGCGCTCGGCGGCGACCCGCGGAATGAGTTCGTGGATGAGCAGATCGATATAGGCGCGGCGCGACCGGGGCGACCCACGGTGCTCGAGCGGCACCTCATGGGCGCCGAGGAACGTGGGCACGATCCGGAGCGGCAGGTCGGCGGCGAGCCGGCGAATGACGCGCAGCATCTTGAGCTCGTCGTCCACGGTGAGCCCGTACCCCGACTTCACCTCGACCGTCGTCACGCCGCTCCGGGCGAGTTGGCGCAGGCGGGCCGCGGCCAGCGTGTAGAGGTCGGTCTCGTCGCGCGCGCGGAGATCGCGCACCGAGGCGTGAATCCCGCCGCCGCGGCGCGCGATCTCCATGTAGTCCAGGCCGGCGGCGCGCATCTCGTGCTCGGCGTACCGTCCGCGGCCGAAGATCGCGTGGGTGTGCGAATCGACGAATCCCGGGGTGAGGAGGCCGCGCTCGCAGTCGATGAGTTCGGCATCGGGATAGGCGCGGCGCACGGCATCCTCCGGGCCCACGGCGTCGACGAGGCCGTTGCGCACCGCCACCGCGTGGCCGCTGCGCGGCGCGGCATCGGCCATCGCCGCACCACGGCGCGCCTCGGCGGGACCGGCGCACGTGAGCACCTGTGTCGCGTTGACGAGCAGGAATTCCGTCATACCGCCCCTCCGGCGCGCGTCGAGCCCATCACATCCTGCACCCGCGACCATTCCAGCGGGGCCTGCGCCTCGCCCCGGCACGCATAATAGCAGGCATTGCACTTGATGGGTTGATAGCGTCGGAAGTCACGCCAGTGGAAATCGGTGGGAAAATCGGGGCACCGCTTGACGTGTCCCACCGGATCCACGTGGATGGTGCGAATGCCCGACCGGCAGGGCTCGCGCAGCGCGCCGCGCACGTAGCGTGGGATCTGCCGCAGGTAGTAGTCGGAACTGGTGATCACGCCGCGATGCCGGCGCTTGAACGCGAGCAGCGCGGCGACCAGTTCGTCGAGCTCGCGGCCGTGCGCGTCGCCCAGCCGGTAGGCGTCGTTGCCGTTCTTGGCGTCGGTGTACACGCTGAGATTGACGCCGGCGCCGATCTCCCACGCCCGCTCCACGATCGGGAGGATCTGGTCGAGGTTGTCGTTCTTGATCACCGTATTGAACCGGATGTTGTCGACCCCCAGGGCCAGCATGCCGGGCACGGCGGCGAAGATCCGGTCGGTGAGCCCGGGAATGCCGCGGGCCGAGTCGTGACGCCCGTCCAGATAATCGAGCGAGATGTTGAACTGGTGCACGCCGGCATCCCAGAGCGAGCGGGCGCGCGCCGGCGTGAGCATGGCGCCGTGGGTGATGAGGGCCACGTACTTGAGGCGCACGGCGGCCGACACCGCGCTCACGATGGACTCCAGATCGCGCCGCATGAGCGGTTCGCCGCCGGTGAACGTGACCATCATCGGATTGAAGAACCGGGCCGCGTCGGCGAAGCTCGCCAGCTCCTGGTCGCGGGCGCTGGGATGGGTCTTCCAGTAGTCGCAGAAGCCGCAGCGCGCATTGCAGCGCAGCGTGACTTCGAAGTGCACGAGGACCGGCATCCGGCGCATCGTGAGCCAGGCGTACTTGCCGATGAACAGCGGAACGTGCCAGGGCCTGAAGCGCGAAGAGAGCATGGACTCGGATGAATGCGGGGGATGGCGCAACGGGCGGGCGGCGGCGTGCGATTCGGGGCCCCGCGCCGACGGCCCGCTGCCGACTGCCTGCTGCGGCGGCTATCCGATCATCGGCAGCGTGATCCCCTCGCGCCGGGCCGTGACCACCGCCTCTTCGTACCCCGCGTCGGCGTGGCGCGCCACGCCGATGCCGGGGTCGTTGGTGAGCACGCGCTCCAGCCGTACCCGCATCTCCGGCGTGCCGTCGGCCACGATCACCTGGCCGGCGTGCAGGGAGTTGCCGATGCCCACGCCGCCGCCGTGATGGAACGACACCCACGACGCGCCGCTGGCCACGTTGAGCATCGCGTTCAGGATCGGCCAGTCGGCCACGGCGTCGCTGCCGTCCAGCATCTTCTCGGTCTCGCGGAACGGCGACGCCACGCTCCCGGTGTCGAGGTGGTCGCGTCCGATGACGATCGGCGCCGAGAGCTCGCCGCGGGCCACGAGGTCGTTGAGCGCGATGCCGAACCGGGCGCGTTCTCCCTGCCCCAGCCAGCAGATCCGTGCCGGGAGCCCCTGGAACTGCACGCGCTCCTGGGCCAGCGTGATCCACCGCCGCAGCTGTTCGTCGTGCGGGAACAGTTCGAGGATCAGCGCGTCGGTGCGACGCAGGTCCTCGGGGTCGCCGGACAACGCCACCCAGCGGAACGGCCCCTTCCCTTCGCAGAACAGCGGCCGCACGTACTCGGGAATGAACCCCGGGATGTCGAACGCGCGGGCCACGCCGCGATCGAACGCCACGGTCCGGATGTTGTTCCCGTAGTCGAACGCCACGGCGCCGCGCGCCTGCAGGGCGAGCATCGCGCGCACGTGCGCGGCGATGGACTGCTCGGCCAGTTCCACGTAGCGCGCCGGATCGGCGCGCCGCAGTTCCGCGGCTTCGGCGAGCGTGTGGCCGGCGGGCACGTAGCCGTTGAGCGTATCGTGGGCGCTGGTCTGGTCGGTGACCGCGTCGGGCACCACGCCACGGGCGACGAGCTCGGGCAGCAGTTCCGCCGCGTTGCCCACGAGGCCCACCGAGAGCGCGCGCTTGGCCGCCCGCGCGTCGTCGATGAGGGCCAGGGCGGCGTCGAGCGTGTGCGCCTTGCGGTCGCAGTAGCCCGTGGCGATCCGCTTGTCGATGCGGGCCTCGTCGACTTCGACGCCGAGGATCGCCGCGCCGTGCATCGTCGCCGCGAGCGGCTGGGCGCCCCCCATGCCGCCCAGCCCGGCGGTGAGCACGAACCGTCCCGCCAGGGTGCCGCCGAAGTGCCGGCGCGCCATGGCGCCGAACGTCTCGTAGGTGCCCTGGAGAATGCCCTGCGACCCGATGTAGATCCACGACCCGGCGGTCATCTGGCCGAACATCGTCAGCCCGGCGCGCTCGAGTTCGCGGAAGTGCTCCCAGGTGGCCCAACGCCCCACGAGATTGGCGTTGGCGATGAGCACGCGGGGCGCCCCGGCGTGGGTGCGGAATACCGCCACCGGCTTGCCGCTCTGCACGAGCAGCGTCTCGTCGTGCTCGAGCGCGCGCAGCGACCGCACGATCGCGTCGAACGCCTCCCAGCTCCGCGCCGCGCGCCCCGTGCCGCCATAGACCACGAGATCGTCGGGGCGTTCGGCCACCTCGGGATCGAGGTTGTTCATCAGCATGCGGAGCGCGGCCTCCTGCTGCCAGCCCTTGCACGAGATCGTGCTGCCGCGCGGCGCGCGCACCGGCCGGGCGCCGGCGCGGGGTACGAGGGCGTCCGTCATCGTCCGCTCGGCGCGGGGGCGAAATGATCGCCGGCGATCGCGTCGGCGAGCCGCGTGATATCGCCGGAGAGCACGCGATCATCCTCGAGCGTGGCGACTATCGCGCGCACGGCGCGATGCGCCCGGGCGACGCCGCGTCCCGGCGCCAGCGGCGCCCGGTAGTCCAGGCCCTGCGCGGCGCACATGAGCTCGATGGCCAGCACATAACGCACGTTCTGGACGACGCGCCGGAGCTTCCACGCCGCGGCCATCGCCATCGGCACCACGTCTTCCTTGTTCCCGTCGGTGGGGATGGTGTCCACGCTCGCCGGATGCGCGAGCACCTTGCACTCGCTGGCGATGGACGCCGCCGTCACCTGCGCCATCATGAAGCCGGAGTTCACGCCGGCGTCGCGGGCCAGGAAGGGCGGCAGCCCCTGATTGAGATCGGGGTGCACCAGGCGATCGATCCGGCGTTCCGACATCGTGGCCAGATTGGTGAGCGCGATCGCCAGCACGTCGAGCGCCAGCGCCACGGCCTGGCCGTGGAAGTTGCCGCCGCTGAGGAGCGTGCCGTCTTCAAACACGAGCGGATTGTCGGTGGCCGCATTGAGCTCGCGCGACACGAGACCCGTGGCGAACTCCATCGCGTCGAGCACCGGACCGTGCACCTGCGGCATGCACCGCAACGAGTAGGCGTCCTGCACCCGCGGATCGCCCACCCGGTGCGACTCGCGAATCTCGCTGCCCTCGAGCAGGTCGCGCAGCAGCGCCGCCGACGTGATCTGCCCCGCCTGGCCGCGCACCGCTTGGATGCGGGCATCGAACGCCACCGGCGTCCCGAGCAGCGCTTCCAGCGTCATCGCGCCCGCCACGTGCGCCACATGCCAGAGCTGCCGGGCGTCCGTCAGGGCCAGGGCGGCGATGCCGGTGTGGGCCTGCGTGCCGTTGATCAGCGTGAGCCCCTCCTTGGGGCCCAGGACGACCGGCGCCAGCGCGGCCGCGCGCAACATCTCGGTGGCGGGGCCCCGCGCGTCGCCGCGGAACAGATCCCCCTCGCCGATCATCGACAGGGCGAGATGAGCCAGGGGGGCGAGGTCTCCGCTCGCCCCCACGCTCCCCTGCTCCGGCACCGGCGGGTAGAGACCCGCGTTCAGCATGCCGATCAACAGCTCGGGGAGTTCCGGCCGCGCGCCCGAATGGCCTTTGCTGATCACGTTGGCGCGCAGCAACATCATCGCCCGCACCTCGCGCTCGGGGAGCAGCGCCCCCACGCCCGCCGAGTGGCTGCGCACGAGGCTCACCTGCAGTTCGGCCAGCCGGTGGTGCGGAATGGCGACGTCGGACAGCTTGCCGAAGCCGGTGGTCACGCCGTACACGACGGCGTTGCGCTCCACCAGCTGCGCGACCACGGCCTGGGTGCGCCGGATGCGCTCCCGCGCCGCGGGGGCGAGGGTCACCGGCGCGCGGTCCGCGGCCACCGCCGCCACGTCCTCGATGGCGAGCGAATTGCCGTCCAATACCACGGGCCGTGTCATGGGCCGGAATGTCTCCGTCGACGCGCGACAATTCAAGGGAGGCGCGCAGCCGGCGCGCTACGGCAACGCCTGCGTGCGGTACGTGCCCCGGTTGTAGTCGAACTTGAGGTCGGGCTCCGCCTTGAGCGCGATCTGGAACGAGAAGGCGAAGTTGCCGTTGGGCGACTGGGTGAACGAGAAGATGGCCCGCCAGTCGTGGAGGTCGCGCACCAGTTGCACATCCTGGCTGGCGAATTGGTGCTGGACGAAGTTGTACGTGGTTCGCCACGCCGCCGACCACTTTTCCGTGAGCGGGAACTCGATGCTGCTGCCCACCGACGACGTGGGCGGATTGACGTAGGTGGGCCCGCCGGCCGACGTATTGCTGATCGGCTGATCGAGCGTGGGCGCCGTGCTCTGCTGTTGGACACAGAGGTCGTACGCCGCCGGATTGTACGACGAACTCGCGGGATCCCGGAACGGTTGACAGTAGATCGTGGGATCGGTGTTGATCACCGTGCCGCCCACCGGCGGGCGCTGGCGCGCCGCACTGAAGTTGAACGAGGCCGACCACGACCGCGAGACCGGGGCCAGATAGAGCGTGTTCCGCGAGCCCATTCCCGCCACCGGCTGGGCCGCCACCTGCTGCGCGAACTGCTGATCGGGGCCCATCCCGGGGGCGGCCGCGCCCGCCGGCGCGGCCGTCGAGTCGTGCGAGATGCCCAGCATCCGGAAGATGAACCCGAACGGATTCTGCTCCTTGCTGATGCTGAAGCTGGCGGACACCGAATTCCGGAACGGCTTGAACTGCGCCGTATCGCTGAGCGGATTGCCCTGGAACAGCGAGTACCCGACATTGAGCGACAGCCCGGGTACGAGGTCCGAGTTCACGCTGTACGAGAAGGCGTCCGAGGAGATGCCGGACAGGGCGCGGTGCGTGGCGGCGGCGCGTTCGAAGTCATAGGTCAGCGACGAGAAGTTGATCGACAGCAGCTTGAGCTTCTTCTCCTCGGCCGGCTGTCCGCCGGTGGTCGTGTCCTGCTTGGCCTTCAGCTTCCCCTCGAAGTTCTGCGTGAGCCGCAACGTCACGGCCTTCTGCGCCAGCGAGCCCAGGTATCCCACGCGCGTGCGGCCCGTGGCCGCGAGGTACGCGTCGCTCACCCCGGCCGCCGGCGCATAACTGAAACTGATCTCGGGGCTGATCGTGTGCCGGAATCGTGAGAACGGTCCGATTCCGGGGATCAGCCCGTAGATCGTGGGCGCGATCCCCAGCCCGAAGGTGGGGCGCTTGGACTGATGCACGAACTGGCCGCCCGTGCGCTCGGTGCGCACCCAGTACGCCCCCGGATCCACGTTCTGGAATCCGAGGCTGGGCGCCATGTGCAGGATGTTGCCCTGCCCCATGGCCGGCAGCGAGAACGTCGGCGTCCAATCGACGTCGGTGCGGAACGTGCTCGCGAACACGCGCTGCTGGTGCACCGACGTGTCGTTCGGGTTCGGGTACACCAGATACTGCTGCGGAAAGATGTTCTGCTGGTCGTTGACCGTGAACGCGTTCTTCAGGTTGAAACCGAAGATCTGGATCGGCGTGTCGAACGAGATCGATCGCTGGTAGCTGCTGCGCTTGACGGTGGTCGAGTCGAGCGCCCCCGACGCGTTGACGCTGTATCGCTGGCTGAACAACCCCGGCTGATCGATGTGCAGGCTCTGGTTGTCGGAGAAGTTGAATCCCGGCGTCCAACTGAGCCACGAGGCCAGGCTGATCGGGCTCGAGGCGACGCTGATCGTCGGGAAGTTCATGTCCACCTGCTGACGGCCCGGATATTGCTTGCGCGTGCCGCCGATGCTGATGTTGGCCGGCCCCACCTTCTGCTGATAGTTGATGGACGACGAGATCGTGGCCAGCGCCGCGTACGGATTGAAGGTATTCTGGCGCTGCAGCGTGGTGCTCGTGACGTAGTTCATGTTCGCCGTGAGCCGGCTGTTGCGCGAGAACTGCTGGCTGTGCGTCCAGCTCAACGCCAGGTTGGTCTGTCCGTCGCGCTGCGCCGTGTACGACGAGGCGATCTGGCCGGTGAGGAACCGGTCGCGCCAGCCGTACCGCCACTGGCCGTTGAACCGGGCCCAGCCGGGATCGCCCAGCGCCGAGCCGCCGGTGCTGCTCCGCCAGTCGAGCCAGAGCGACGCATCCATGTAGTTATTGAGCGCCCAATACCACCCGATGTTCTCGATGTCGCGGCGGTAGCTGGGGCTGTTGCGGATGATGTCGGCGACGCCGAATCGCGGCGTCAGCATGCCGCTCTTGCGCCCGGTGCGCGTGTCCTGGAAGAAGAACGGAAGCCACATCACGGGCACGTCGGCGATGTACAGCACCGCCGGTCGCCCCACCATCATGTTCTTGGAGCGTTTGATCTCGCCGATCTCAAAGTGGTAGTCGGGCGCCAGGCTGTCGTCGCACGACGTGAGGCTGGCCGAGGCGCCGTACAGCCGCGGGGCGATGCCCTTGGTGGAGTCCCCCGCCTCGATCTTGACCACCTCCGGCGCCACGTACCAGGTCTGCCCGCCGTTCTCCACGGCCACCCGGGCGTCGTTGATGCGCCCCGAGCGCTCGCTCAGGTTGTACGTGGCCGTCGTGCGGCCGGCAATGGGCGCCTGCCCGCCGCCGGGCACGATGACGTACCCGGCGCCCGCCGTATCACGGCTGGTCACCGTGATGCCGCGCGTGTCGCTGTTGTAGCGGATGGTCGAATCGGTGATCACGGTCTGGTCGCCACGCTGCACCACCGCCTGCCGGGCCTGGCCCGCGGCGAGCGCGATCGCCTGCGTGAGTGCGTCGAACGCCACCGTGCCGCCCTCGTAGCGCGTGACGGTATAGCCCTTGCGGGCCATCAGCGCCTGCATCACCGAGTCGGGCGCCGACCATTTGACCGTGCCCAGTGAATCGCGGCCCGTGGTGTCGCGGCGCACGCGGTTCGTGTCGCCCGGCGCCCGCTGGACCGGCGGGCGCCGCGGGATGCCCTGCGCCGGGAGCACCGACGGCAGGGCGATCAGCGCCGCCAGCACCAGCCACCGCTTCATGCCGCGCCCTCGTCCTCGGCCAGCTGGGCGTGCCGTCGCTCGCGACGCTTGTAGACGATGTACGACAGCACGACGCTGATCTCGAACAGCAGGTACAGCGGAATGGCGAGGGCGAACGTCGTGCCCAGGAAGTCGCCGGGCGTGATGATCGCCGACACCGCCCAGCAGGCCACGATCGCGTGCCGGCGGTACTTGGTCAGGAACTGCGGCTTGACGATGCCCAGCGCCGTGAGCCCGACGATCGCCAGGGGCAGCTCGAACACGGCCCCGAACGCCACGCAGAGCGTGGTCACGAAGCCGAAGTACTCCGACGCCGTGATCATCGGCGTCAACGCGTCGGACTCCAGATGCATCAGGTAGTCCAGCGCCAGCGGCAGCACGAAGTAGTACGCCAGCGCCACCCCGCACGCGAACAGCAGCACGCCGGTGAAGATGATCGGAATGGCCACCCGCTTCTCGCGCCTATACAGCGCGGGCGACAGGAACGACCAGAGTTGGTAGCCGATCATCGGCAGCGCGATGATGCCGCCGATGACCAGCGACGCCGACATCAGGATCGAGAACGTGTCACCCGGATGGGTGTACACCAGCTTCCGTCCCTCGAGATAGGGCAGGATCGGCTTCTCGAGAAACAGGATCGCGTGGAAGCGGACGACGATGAAGACGCCGATGGCCAGCCCCACGGCGAGCGCCCCGATCGACCACACGAGGCGCCACCGCAGTTCCTCGAGATGATCGAGGAAGGGCATTTCATCCGACTTCTTGGCGACCATCAAACCCTCGACGTCCGATTAGGGGTTCGGAAGCGTGCGCAGCCGGTCCGTCGCCAGCGGAGCGGCATCGCTGTTTGGATACTCGGAGACCACGCGCTGCAGCACCTTCCGCGCGTCCGCCGTCTGGTGTTGCGCGATCAGCCACAGCCCGTGCTTGTACAGCGCCGACGGGGCCTGCGGGCTCTGGGGGAATTTGGCCACCAGTGCCTGGTACACGGAATCCGCGGCCCCCGCGTTGGCCTCGCCTTCGTACGTCTGCGCAATGTAGTTCATGGCCTGCGGCGCCCGGATCGAGTCGGGATACTGCTGGAGCATCTGCGTGAACGCCATCCGCGCCGTACCGTAGGCCCCGTTGTCGTACTGGTCCCGCCCCATCGCGAACAGCCGCGCCGGTCCCGGCCCCTGCGCCTGCGGCTTGGCTGCGCCGCCGCCGGTCGTCGAGTCGGGGCTCATCCGCTCGTGTTGTGCCTCGAGCTGCGCCGCCAGGTCCTGGATCTGACGCTGGCTGATGCCGGCTCGGTTCTGGAGCGTGATCAACTGCTGCCCGACGTCGTACAACGCCTGGCTCGTGTTCGCCTGGAAGGTCATCGTCCGCTGGCCGATCGCCCGGACCGAATCGTTGATCACGGTGAGCGAGGCGATGGCCGAATCGAGCCGCAACCGGAGGATCGAATCGGAACGCGCCCGGGCCTTGGCCTGGGCCTGCGCCTGCTGCGCCTGCTGCGCACCGAGCGAGGCCATGTCATCCTGCAGCAGACGGATGTCTCCCTTGGAGGCGAGACATCCGCTGAGCAGCAGCGCCGCGGCCGGCGCCAAAACTGCACGGGCGCGCATCAGGACCCGGGCTTGTTCAGCATGCCGGCGCCGCCGGCCGTGATCGTGAATTCATCGCGGCGGTTCTGCGACCAGCACGACTCGTCGTGGTCGGTGCACACCGGGCGCTCTTCCCCGTAACTCACGGTCTCGATCCGGCTCTCGGCCACGCCGTGCTCGGTCAGATACCGCTTGGCCGTCGCGGCGCGACGCTGGCCCAGCGCCAGGTTGTACTCGGTGGAACCACGCTCGTCGGTGTTGCCGGCCACCTGGATCGTGAGCCCCGGATTGGCGAGGAGGATCGGAAGCTTCGCGTCGAGCGTCGCCTGATCCTCGGGCCGCAGGTCGAACTTGTTGAAGTCGAAATGGATCGGCTTGGTGAGCGCGGCGCGCATCGAGGCCTGCGTCGCGGCTTCGGCCTCGGCCTTGGCGATGCTGTCGGCCCGGGCCTTCGCGGCCGCCGCAGCCTCCGCCGCCTCGCGCGCGCGGTCGGCCGCGGCGGTCGAGTCGGCGATGTGCTGCTTGATGGCGGTGCTGTCGATCGGCACCGGCATCGGGGCGGGTGCGACCTCGGGCTTCTTGTGGCAAGCCGAGAGCGCGGTAGCCGCGACCAGGAGCGTCGCGGGCAGGATACGTGAAGCGTGCATGGGTCTGGTCTCCTTGACTCGGGGTTGAACAGCGTGCGATCCAGCGTGATCCGGCACGCGCCGTCGGAGGTTCGGCACGTTCTATGGCGCCAGATGCGGCGACCACGCGGCCAACCGCGACGTACCCGCGGAGTGCGTGAGCTGCCGAATCCGGCCCGACTGCGTGTCAATCACCCACAACTCCTTGACTCCGCTGCGCGTGGACGTGAACACGAGGTGGCGCCCATCCGGCGCCCAGCTCGGATCCTCATTCTCGCCGTCGCTCGTCAACTGCTTGGGCGTCCGGTCGCGCAACGACATCGTGAACACCTGGAAGTTCCCCGAGGCGTCGGGATAGTACGCCTGATACGCGATGTTCAGCCCATCAGGCGACCAATCGGGATTGGAGCGGTAGTTCCTGGAACCGAAACTGTACGTGGTGAACATATCCGCATTCGTCCCGTCGGCGTCCATAATATAAATCTCCGGCGGGCCGGCCCGGTCCGAAGTGAATGCGATCCGGCGTCCGTCGGGGCTGTAGCTCGGGGTCCCGCTGTCGGTGCCACCGCTCACCGAGACCCGCTGGGGCGTGCCGCCCGTCACCGGGACGCTGTACAGATCGGATCCGTTCTCCCCGGCGAGCGTGTAAAGAATCGTTGATCCGTCGGGGCTGAAGATGGGCGTGCTGACGTTGGTGTTGCGCCGGCTGCTGAACGCCCGGGACTGCCCCGACCGCACGTCATACACGACGACCCGCGAATTGTCGCCAAACGTGGCGTAGGCCAGCGATCGGCTATCGGGGCTCCAGGCCGGCGACAGCCCATCGCCGACCATCGGGATCGTGACGTCGTCGGCCCCGTCGCTATCCACGACGTGCACGGCGTGCGAGCGCACGTAGGCGATCCGCGTCGCCGCGACGCCCTGGACGCCCGTGATCCACCGTTCCAGCTCGTCCGAGACGCGGTGCACGGCCATGCGCCATGGCCTGGTCGCGGCGCCGGGCGGCAGGGCGAATTCATTCACGTCGATCACCCGCGAATGGACCACGTCGTGCAGCGCCACGTGGAGCCCGCGATCGGTGTTCGTGACCCGCACCACGGCCAGCGCCCCGAGGGTCTTGAACACGCCGTAGTTCATCCCGACGGGGTTGCCCGCCGAATCGAATCCGCTCCGGATGGCGGCGGCCATCGAATCCGGGATCACGATGACGTTCACGCGGTCGCCGTAGTCGAGATCGCGCTGGATGATCGCCTGGATCGAATCGCCGTTGGCGCCGGCCACCGGGAGCACCACCACGCCGGGCCGCACCCCGGCGTCATACGAGAGCGTGATGCGGACCCCTTTCGTCGTCGTGTCCTGGGCAAGCAGCGGCCCTGCCCCGCAGAGGAGGGCAAGGGCGAGGCGTACGGGGCCGTTCATCAGTGAATGATCCGGGGATCGAAGGAGAAGATCACGGGCAAGACGTCATCGGGATACGCGGACGGCAGCGGACCGAACGCGTGCGCCGTTCCCGCCGCGTCCACCGCCCCCTGCGCGGCAAGATCGAACGCGAACGAACCGGACCGCTTCTGGAATCGGAAGTTGGTCACGCTCCCATCGCGATGGATGAGAAACGCCACCTCGGCCGTGAGGGCGCCGCTGCTGCCGGGACTGAAGCGCAACGCGATTTGCCGCAAGATGTTCTGAAGATAACCTGGAAATGGAAAATCGATCCCTGCGGTGCTCACGTTCGCCACGTCCGCGCCCTTGCCCCCTTCGGCCCCGCCGCCCGCCGCCTGCGTCTTCCTCGTCACGGGCGAGGTCTTGGCCTCGGGCGGGACGGGGGTCGCTTCGCGCTTGGCCGGAGCGGGCTTCTCGCGCTTCCGGGTCGGGGGGGCCGGCATCGCCTTGGGGACCGCCTTCGCGCGGGGAGGAGGCACCGGTCTGGGCCGCTCCGCGGCCGGCGCCGGCGTCGCCTGCACGACGCCCACCGCGCGCGGGCCCGGCGGCGCCGCCACCAGATTCACGCGGTACACCGGCGGCATGGCCGGCGGCGCCGCCGGCCGGAACACGAACAACGCCGCGATCACCGCGGCGTGCAGGAGGACGGACGCCCCGATCGGCAGCGTGAGCGACGGCGGCCCCTGCCGGACGCTCATCTCAGGGCACCTGCTCCTGATCGGTGATCAACCCGACGTCGCGCACCCCGGCCGCCTGGATCACCGCCAGCACCTGCGCCACGAGCCCATAGTCCACGCGCGAATCGGCGCGCAGATACAGCCCCTGCTGGGCGCGGTCCCTGGCCAGCGTCTGGAACGCCGCCCGGAACTCGGCATAGGTCATCGGCGTCCCGTCGTCCACCAGGATGCTGCCGTCGCGCGTGACGGTGACCGTCATCCCGCTCTTCGACGTGATCGGACGCGCTTCGGCCCTGGGCAGGGCGATGTCCACCCCGCCCTGCATCATCGGCGCCGTGATCATGAAGATCACGAGCAGCAACAGCATCACGTCGATCAGACTCACGACGTTGATGTCGGCGTTGAGTTCGAACCGGCGATGGCGGCGGCGCGACATCCTAGATGTGCCCCTCGCGCGCCAGCAACGCGATCACGGAGGTGCTGAAGTTCTCCATCATCCCGTCGAACCGGTTCAGCTTGTTGGCGAAGATGTTGTACCCGAAGGTCGCCGGGATCGCCACCGCCAGCGCGGCGGCCGTGGCGATCAGCGCCTCGGCCACGCCCGGCGCCACGGCACCGAGATTGCCGGAACCCTTGCTGGCGATCCCGAGAAATGCCTCGATCACCCCGAGCACCGTGCCGAACAGTCCGATGAGCGGGCTCGCCGACCCCGTGGTCGCGAGAAACGGGAGATAGCGCCCCAGACGGTCGCGCTCCGCCGATGCCTCGGCATCGAGCACCAGCCGCAGCGTCTCGATCTGCGTGGCGGAGAGCGCGTGCGTCGCACCGGCCATCGGCGTCGGCGCCTCACCCGACAGCTCCCGCCACTGCTGGTTGCGCACCCGGGCCTCGGACACGAAGTGCATCGCCCGCAGGAACAACCGCGGCAGCGCGCCGGGTTTGGCGCGCTTGACCAGGGCTCCCGCTTCATCCAGCCGCGGCACGTGCTCGAACTCGCGCTGGAACTCGCCCGCCGCGCGCTCCGCCTTGTTCAGCTGCCGCCAGGCGCTGAACATCACGGTCCAGCTGAGCAGCGAGAGCACGGCGAGGATGCTCAGCACGATCTTGGTGCTGAGTGAAGCGCTGACGATGAGGTCGATGGCGCCGTTCGGCGTGGCCCCGCCGATCTGCGGCACTCCGGCCATCTGCAGAAACCCGAGGATCATGCGCGTGAATCGCTGGAGGTGAGCGCCCGCTGGGCGAACCACGCGTAGGTCTCCGCGAGGCCCTGCGACAGCGAGACGGAAGGACGCCAGCCGAGTTCGGCTGCCGCCTTGTCGATCGCGAGGTACGACTGCTGCTGTTCACCCGGCCGCGCCGGCGCGAACTCCACGGGCACGTTCCGCCCCGTGGTGTGCATGAGCGCCGAGGCGAGTTCGACCACGGAGGTCGGGATGCCCGTCCCGATATTGAACGCCCGGGCGTTCATCCCGGCACGCCGCGGCGGCGCGTACGCCGCCGCGCGCACCACCGCGTCCGCCACGTCCGCCACGTACACGTAGTCGCGCGTCTGGTTCCCGTCGCCGAACACCGTGAGCGGCCGGCCGTCGAGCAGCCGGCCGCAGAAGATCGCCACCACGCCGGCTTCGCCGTGCGGATCCTGGCGCGGTCCGTACACGTTGGCAAAGCGCAGCGACACCGCGCCCAGCCCGTGGAGGCGCGCGTAGTACGACAGGTACTGCTCCACGCTGTGCTTGGCGATCGCGTACGGCGAGTCCGGCTCCTTGTGGACCCCTTCGGCGCTGGGCGGCGTGGCGGCATCGCCGTAGATCGCGCCGCCGGTCGAGGCGAAGACCACCCGCGTGCTCCCCATCCGGCCCGCCGCGCGCACCGCTTCGAGCAGGTTGAGCGTTCCGACGATGTTGATCTGCGCGTCGCGCACCGGATCCTCCACGCTCTTGCGCACGTCCATCTGGGCGGCGAAGTGGGCGATCACGTCGAATCCGCCCGCGCGCACGAGGGCCGCCGCTTCGGGCGACCGGACGTCGAGCGCGTGGAACTCCGCCCTCGGCGGCACGTTCTCGCGCCGGCCGTTGGAGAGATCGTCGATCACCGACACCGCGTGCCCGGCGGCCACGAACCGATCCGCCGCATGCGATCCGATGAACCCCGCCCCACCCGTAACGAGCACCCGCATCAGGTCTCTCCCGCATCGTGTGAGTCATCGCCGCGCGCGGCGCGCTCGGCGCCCGCCCCCTCGGCGTCCAGCGCGAACAGGTAGCGCATCGCGTCCACGATGCCCAGCCCCCGGCCGTTGGACGCCGCGGCGCGCAGGCGCACGCTCGGCTCGTGCATGAACTTGTTCATGAGTGAGCGGGACAGATGTTCCACCGCCGTCCGCTGCTCGGGCGTGAGGTCGCGCAGCCGGCGCAGCGCCGCGTCCAGCTCCGTCTCCCGCACCGCGTCCATGCGCGTCCGGAAGCTGCGCAGCACCGGCACCGCCTCGAGCCCCGCCAACCACTGCCAGTACCGCTCCACCTCGCCCGCGATCAGATGCTCGGCCGCCGGCAGCTCGCCGCGCCGCCGGTCGAGATTCGACTGGATCACCTGCTGCAGCCGGTCGAGGTCGTAGAGAAAAACGTTGCCCAGCCCGCCCACTTCCGGTTCGACGTCGCGCGGCACGGCGATGTCCAGGATGCACAACGGGCGGTCGCCGCGCTGCGCGATCGCGTCGCGCACGCGCTCCACCGTCATCACCGGCACCGGCGACGCCGTGGACGACAGCACGAGGTCCACCTCGTGCAACTCGCGCCAGCAATCGTCCAGGCGCAGCGCGCGGGCGCCGTGCCGCGCGGCCAGCTCCACGGCCCGGTCGTGCGTCCGGTTGGCGACGATCGCCGTGAGCACGCCTTCATCCATGAGACACTCGAGCGCGAGCTCCGCCATCTCGCCGGCCCCGAGGACCATTGCCCGGCGCCCACGCAGCGTGCCGAAGATCTGCTTGGCCAACTGCACCGCCGCCGAGCTCACGGACGCCGCGCCCCGCGCCACCGCCGTCTCCTCCCGGACCCGCCCCGACACGAGCAGGGCCGTCTGGAACAGTCGATTGAGCACCGTGCCGGAGTGCGCGCGGCAGGTCTCCCACGCGTCGCGTACCTGGCCGTGGATCTGGGCCTCGCCCAGCACCATCGAGTCCAGCCCCGCGGCCACGCGGAAGAGGTGTGCCACGGCGTCGCGGTCGCGCCGCACGTAGCCGTGCGGCGTGGCGTCGGCGCCCAGGCGCCCGCCGAGCACCTCCCACACCGCCGGCGCCGCGTCCTGCTCCCCCTCCACCACGTAGACCTCGGTGCGATTGCACGTGGAGAGCATCACGCTCTCGGGCGCCCCGGCGGCGCTCCGGACCCGATCGAGGACCGCACCCATGTCCGACGCGCGGAAGGTGAGACACTCGCGCACGTCGAGCGCCGCCGTCCGGTGGCTGAGGCCCACCACGGTCAACGACACGCCGTCCCTTGGCGCGCGACGATCAGCCCACGGGCGCTCAATGGAACTTCCCCGCGACCGGGCCGAGGACCCGGAGCGCCACGTACAGGAGCACGACGGCCGTGAACGACACGCTCGACCAGATGGCTGCGCGATGCGCCTGCCACCCGCGCACGAACCGCCCCAGCGCCACGCCGCTCACCGCGACCCACGCCGCCACGCCCCACGCCAGCTGCTCCGGCCGCATCCCGCCGTATTGCAGCGAGTAGGCGATCGCGAGCACGACCCCCACCGTGAGGCCCAGCCAACCGGCCAGCGCCGCGAGATGGTTCACCCGGTCGAGTGTGGCCAACGGCGGGAAGAGCCGGAACATGGCGTCGAACCGGCCGGACTTGAGTTCGCGCCGTTCGAACAGGTACATGACACCCGCCACCGCGGCCGTCCCGAATGCGGCGATGCCCGCGAAGCTCAGCGCGATGTGCGCGACCAGCCACACCCCCTGCACGCCGCTCGGCTCCACGGCGTGCTTGAACCCGATGAGATTCGCGCACACGGTGGGAACGGCGGCCAGCGGGGCCGCAACCAGCGTGAGACTGATGTCGCGCGCCAGCAACTCCACCACCAGCAGCGTCGCGGCGAGCACGAATCCGGCGAGCGACAGCGAGGGGCCCAAGCCGGCCACGTAGACGTGGCCCGCCTGAACGGCCATCGCCACCAGCGCGCCCAGATGCACGACGACCCCGGCCGCCAGCAGTCCGAACACGCTCCGGACCGGGGCGTTCATCGGACGCGCGAACGGGGTCGCGGCCAGGGCCGCCGCGGCCACGTACAGGGTGATGGCAATGAAATGGGCGATCGCTATCATGGCGCTCGCCCAAATCTAATCCCGGGAAGCCGTTACGGCATCATCCGGGATTCTCCGTTACGGCATCTTGGCAGAGTTGCGGACCATCATCCCGGTATTGATCGCCGGCTGCTGCTGCGCCGTCACGATCGCGGTCGTCCCGAACGGCGTGACCTTGATCACCTGCGCCTTCCCGATCGGGATCTCCGGCTCGGCGAGGCCGCCCACCCTCCGGGACACCTGCCGCGTGCGGAACACTTCGAACTCGTCGCCCGGCCTGATCCCGTCGCCCGCCGTCACGTCCAGCACGACGTAGCTCTGCAACGTGGGAAGCACCGGCTCGGCCATCACCCACTTGATCGTCGCCCAGCGGCCATCCTTGAGCGGCTTCGGGCGAGCCGTCGACGATACCCCGGCCGTGTCGAGCGGCACGAGCACCTGCCCCGGATTCATCTCGCCGAACAGTTGCACCACCTGGCCGATGCCTGCGGTTCCCGCCTCCGGCGTCCGCGTGACCTCGACGATGCCTGTGGGAATCACCACCTGCCCCACGCCGTACACGTTCGGCCCCATGGCCAGCGCCACGTACCGGGCACCCTTGGCCGTGGACACGCCCGCCGGCGCCTGGATCAGCACGTCATCGTATGCCTTGAAGATCGTGGTCGGTTCGATGTCGCCGTTCGCATCGAGATCGGCCGACCGCAGCACGCGCCCCACTCCCGACATCGCGCCCGGCCGCACGACGTACGGGGCGCGCTCATACTGCCCCAACAGCACGGTGGGAAACTGCTCCACCGCCTGGGCCGCGTCTGGCGACTGCGAGACCGCGACGTCGCGCTTGAACACCGTCGGCGCGTCCATCGTCTGCACCGTCTGCGCCACCACCGCCCTGCGCACGGTGTCGGCGGCGCCGGCCGGAGGCTGGATCGTCACCTCGACGCTCGTCACCGCGCCGGGCAGCTTCAGCACCTGGCCTGGATAGATCCAGTGCGGGTCGGCGATCGCGTCCTTGTTGAGCCGGTAGATCTCCGGCCAGAGATGGGAATCCTGGAGATACTTCTGGGCCAGGGTCCACAGCGTCTCGCCCTGCTGCACGGTGTGCGTCTGCGGGACGGCCTGTCCGCCCGTGGCCTGCTGGGCCGCGAGCGTGATGGGGGCGAGCAAGGCCGCGGTCGCCAGCGCGCGAAGAGTCCGATTTCGCATGATGCCGAAGAGAGGCTCCCTGTCCGAACGACGACCATCCATGCGGACAGCTTCAGGGAAGTGATGCGCCGGACCGCCCAGGGAAGGAAGCCCGACGCCACGTGCCGGCGATGCGAGGGCACCGCCGCGGGAGGATGACGACTTGGCGCCACATTTGGAAACGGCAAGGGCGCCGCCCCCTGCCCATGGCGGGGAACGGCGCCCTCGACCGGGATCCGGCCCCTCAGAACGGCAGGTCGTCGTCCTGGTCCTGAAGCCCCTCGGGGAAGTCCTCGAAGCCCTCCCCTCCACCGGGTGCGGCCTTGGCCTTGGGGGCCGCCGGCGCCCGGCTGGCCCGCGGGGCCGCCTCGCCTTCGAAATCCCCACCACCGCGCGGCGCGCTGAGCATGATCAGCTCCCGCACGTTGATCTCGGTGCTGTACCGGGTCTGGCCTTCCTTGTCCTGCCACTGCCGGTACTCGATGCGCCCCTCGACATACAGCTTGTCGCCCTTGTGGACGTACTTCTCCACGATGTCCGCCAGTTGCGACGACTTGCTGTTCCAGACCACGCACCGGTGCCACTCGGTCTTTTCCTGGCGGTCCCCCGCGGCACCGCTCCAGGTGCGGCTGGTGGCCAGGGAAAACGTCGCGACACGATTGCCGCCGGTGGTGGATCGCACCTCTGGGTCGCTGCCCAGGTTCCCGATCAGCGTGACCTTGTTCAAGCTTCGGCTCACAATTCCTCCTGGCGAGAAAGGGTTCCACACTCGCCGCGCATGATGTCCAATCCGGTAGAACAGAGCATAACCAAATGACTACACTACAGACACTTCCATTTCAGCCATGAGACATTACTTGAGCCCAGGCCCAACAAGCCGGCGAAGGATCAACGCATCCTCCACCGGTCGCTGATAATACCCGCGACGGCGCCCCACCTCCTTGAATCCACGCGCGCCGTAGAGATGCCGCGCGGCCGAGTTCGACTCTCTCACTTCGAGGTAGAGGGCGTTGGCCCCCCGCTCCTTCGCGTGCCGCAGCGCCGCGTCCAGCAGCCCGGCGCCGATCCCCCGGCCCCGCGCATCGCTCGCCACCGCCAGATTGGCGATCTCGCCCTCGTCGGCGGCGAAGATCGCCACAACATAACCGACCACCCCCCCGGCGGCACCCACCTTCGCCGAGTCCGCCCCGGCCCCATTGGCCGGCGCCTTGGCGCAAGCGAAGTACACGCGCGGGTCGCCGGGCAGCGACCGGAAGGAGTTGGCCGACCACGGGTCGGCGAACACGGATTCCTCGATCGCCGACACCTCATTGGCGTCCGCGAGCGTGGCCGGCGCGATCGAGATGCTCACGACGCGGGCAACGGCCGCCCATGCGCCGCCTCCCATTTCACCTGGGCCTCCGCCAGGCGTCCATACCGCGGCTCCCAGCTGGCGAGATCCGCCGGCTGGAGCGCCGCTTCGAGCCGGACGACGCCGCGCGCGTGCGGCGCCAGGTCCAGCGCCGATCGGGCGCCCTCGCGCGGAACCCCGGGCAGCAGGTCGAGCACGGCCGCGGGCCCCACCACCCGGGCGCCCTCCGCTTCCGCCATACGGGCCACCGCATCCACCGGGCCGAGCGCGCCCTCGTGCTCGGGGACCACGTCCCCGCCCGGTTCTACGGCGAGCCGCTGGAAATACACGTCGCCCCGCAACGCGTCGAGCACGGCCACGTATGGGCCTGGCGCCAGCGCCGGCGAGCCGGCCGGGACGAGCGCCAGCGACGACACCCGCATCAATACCGCCCCCGTGCCCGTGGCCAGGCCCTTGGCGATCGAGGCCGCGATGCGGAGACTGGTGAAGCTCCCCGGCCCGTCGCCGCACACCACCCGTTCCACCTGCGCCGCCGTCACGCCCGCGGCATCGAGCGCCGCCGCCACGGCCGGCATCAGGCGCTCGATGTCGCGCCCCCGCATCGCCGTCTCCCCCTCGGCAATCACGCGCCCGTCGCGGATCACCGCGACCGTGCCGACGTAGGTGGATGCGTCGAGCGCGAGCGTGATCACGGCGTCACCACGCGGAGCGACCGCCGGCCGGGGTCGCCTGGGATGTGCGCGAGCTGAACGCGCACCGCGGTTGGTGGAAGGCGCCCACCGGCGCGCTCGGGCCACTCGACGACCACCAGGGCCCGCTCGTTCATGATCTCGTCCCATCCGATGTTGGTGAGGTCGCGCGGGCCCTCGAGCCGGTAGAGGTCGAGGTGATACACCGGCCCGCGGGGAGCGTCGTATTCGTGCACGAGCGCGAAGGTGGGGCTCGTAATCTCGCCCGCCACGCCGAACCCCCGGCAGATGGCGCGCGCGAGGGTGGTCTTTCCCGCGCCCAGATCGCCCTCGAGCGCGACGACGCGCGGGAGGATCGCTTCGCGGCCGAACCGTTCGCCCCACGCGGCGAGATCGGCTTCGGTCAGCTGCAGGGTGGCGGGGGTGCTGGTGGCGCCGGACATGATCGGGAGCGCTCAGCCCGCGGCGCGGCGCGTGGCCGACGATGCGGGCTGACGGGGACGGCGGGCGCGCAGTTCGAACAGTTGATCGCGGAGCTGGGCCGCGAGCTCGAAATCCATCTCCTTGGCCGCCGTCTGCATCTGCTCGTTCAGCATCTGCTCGAGCACCGCCGGATCCATCGCGTCGTATCCGCTGTCGGGCTCGGCCACCTTGCGGTCGCTCTCGCGCTCCGTGCGCGCGTCGGCGACCCGCGTGCTGAACCGGACCTGGTCCACGCTCTTGACCACCGACCGCGGCGTGATCCCGTGCGCAACGTTGTGGGCGAGTTGAATCTCCCGGCGGCGCGACGTCTCGTCGAGGCAGCGCTGCATGGATCCGGTCACCCGATCGGCATAGAAGATCGCCGTTCCCGACACGTGGCGCGCCGCGCGCCCCACCGTCTGGATGAGCGACCGGTCGCTGCGCAGGAAGCCCTCCTGGTCGGCGTCGAGGATCGCCACCAGGGACACCTCCGGCAGATCCAGCCCTTCGCGGAGCAGGTTGATGCCCACCAGCACGTCGAACTCACCCAGCCGCAGGCCGCGCACGATCTCCATCCGCTCGATGGCGTCGATGTCGGAGTGCATGTAGCGCACCCGGACCCCGACCTGTTGCAGATAGTCCGTGAGATCCTCCGCCATGCGCTTGGTGAGCGTGGTGACGAGCACGCGCTCGCCGCGCCGTTCGCGGATGCGGATCTCGTTGAGCAGGTCGTCCACCTGCCCGCGCACGGGACGGATCTCGATCATCGGGTCCACCAGCCCGGTCGGCCGGATGATCTGCTCGACGACCACCCCTTCCGACAGCCGGAGCTCCAGCTCGCCCGGCGTGGCCGACACGAAGATCGCCTTCGGCGTGAGGGAGAGGAATTCGTCGAACATCAGCGGCCGGTTGTCGAGCGCGCTGGGCAGTCGGAACCCGTATTCCACGAGCGTCAACTTGCGCGCCCGGTCGCCGTTGAACATGCCGCCGATCTGCGGCAGCGAGACGTGCGACTCGTCGACGACGACGAGGAAGTCCTCGGGGAAATAGTCGAACAGGCACGCCGGGCGCTCGCCCTCGGCGCGGGCCGCGAGATGCCGCGAGTAGTTCTCGATCCCGGCGCAGGTGCCGATCTCGAGCATCATCTCGATGTCGAAGTTCGTGCGGGACTCGAGGCGCTGCGCCTCGAGGAGCTTGCCCGCCTCGCGGAGCACCGCGAGGCGCTGGGCCAACTCCTCGCGGATCCGCTGCACGGCGCGCTCCAGCATCGGACGCTGGGTCACGAAGTGCTTGGCCGGATAGATCGCGGCGCGATCCAGCAGCGCGATCGTCTCGCCGGTGAGGGTGTCGATCTTCGAGACGCGCTCGATCTCGTCGCCCCACATCTCGATCCGCACCCCCTGCTCCTCGTACGCCGGCAGGATCTCCACCGTATCGCCGCGCACGCGGAAGGTGCCGCGCTCGAACGCGACGTCGTTGCGGTTGTACTGGATCTTGACGAGCGCGCGCAGGATGTCGTCGCGGGCGATGCGCTGGCCCGCCGTGAGCGTCACCATCTGCTCGCGATACTGCACCGGATCGCCGAGGCCGTAGATCGCCGACACCGTGGCGACGATGATCACGTCCTCCCGCTCCATCAGGCTCGACGTCGCCCGCAGGCGCAGGCGGTCGATGTCCTCGTTGATCGACGCGTCCTTCTCGATGTACGTGTCGGTGGTCGGCACGTACGCTTCGGGCTGGTAGTAGTCGTAGTACGAGATGAAGTATTCGACGGCGTTGTGGGGGAAGAAGCTCTTCAACTCGCCGTAGAGCTGCGCCGCCAGCGTCTTGTTGTGCGACAGCACGAGCGTGGGGCGGCCGAGGGCGCGGATCACGTGGGCCACCGTCATCGTCTTGCCGGAGCCGGTCACCCCGAGCAGCGTCTGGAACCGGTCACCGCGGACCAGCCCGGCCGACAGCTCGGCGATCGCGTTGGGCTGATCGCCGGCGGGCTCGAACGGGGCCTGGAGGTCGAAGACGGCGGACATGCCCCCCAATGTAGCGACTTCGGGATCTGTTCGGTATCGCCGTGGTCGCGCTTCGGACCCGGCGCTCAGTCGTCCGCCGGGAGCCGCTCCCGCCGCGCCACCTCGGTGATGCCCTTCACCCGGCGCATCGCCTTCACGATCTTCTGCAGGTGGGTGAGGTTCTCCACCTCGACCACCACGGACCCGCTCACCCGTCCGTCGGTGGTGCGCAGGTCGAGGCTGCGGATGTCGGTCCCCGTGGACGTCACGGAGGAGGTGAGATCCGCGTACATCCCGCGCCGGTCCAGTCCGTCGAGGGCCAGGCGCACCACGAACCGCTCGCCCTCGGCCTCCTGCCAGTCGATCTCCAGACGCCGCTCGGGCTCGTGCGCCAGCAGGAGCAGATTGGGGCAGTCACCGCGGTGGATGCTCACACCGCGCCCGCGCGTCACGTAGCCCACGACGGGGTCGCCCGGCACGGGTTGGCAGCATTGCGCGTAACGCACCATGATGCCGTCCACGCCCTGGATGCGGACGCCCTTGGGGCCGCGCATGCGGTCCACCAGGCGCTCGATGGCGCTGGGTTTGGTGGCCTCGGTGCCCTCGAGCTCGGGGTAGATCTGCTTGAGCGCCGCCGCGATCTGCACGTCCCCCTGCCCGATCGAGGCCAGGAGATGGGTCTCGTCGCTGAGGCTGAGCGCCTTGAACGCCCGCGCGAGCTGGTCGCTGGACGGCCGCGGCAGGCGGCGCCGCTTGATCTCCCGATCGAGGATGTCCTGCCCGAGCCGGGTGGCCGATTGCTGGGCCTCGCGCTTGAGGACCTGGCGAATCTTGTGGCGCGCGCGTCCCGTGCGCACGTGGGCCAGCCAGTCGCGGGTGGGCCTGGCGGCGGTGGCGGTGATGATCTCGACGGTCTCGGAGTTGCGCAGCGGCCTGGAGAGCGGCGCGATGCGGCCGTTGACGCGAGCCCCGGAGCAGTGGAGCCCGATCTCGGTATGCACGGCGAACGCGAAGTCGATCGGCGTGGCGCCCTTGGGCAGCTGGATCACGTGCCCGGTGGGCGTGAACACGAAGATCTCGTCCTGGTACAGATCGAGCTTGAGGAATTCCAGGAATTCGTCGGGCGTCTTGGCGTCGAGCTGCAACTCGAGGATCTGGCGGAACCAGGTGAGGTGCCGGTCGAGCTCGTCGGCGCTCTTGGCGTCTTCCTTGTACAGCCAGTGCGCGGCGATGCCGAAGTCGGCGGTGCGGTGCATGTCGCGCGTGCGGATCTGCACCTCGTACAATTGGCGCCCCGGCCCGAACACCGTGGTATGGAGCGACTGATAGCCGTTGGACTTGGGCTGGGCGATGTAGTCCTTGATGCGTTCCTGCACGGGCGTCCAGCCGTCGTGGATGATGCCCAGCGCGTGGTAGCACTCGGGCACCGAGTTCACGAGCACGCGGATGGCCAGCAGGTCGTAGATCTCCTCGTACGGCTTCTGCCGCTGGCTCATCTTCTTGTAGATCGACCACAGGTGCTTGGGCCGGCCCGTGACGTCGGCATGGGCGATCCCCGCCCGCTCCAGCGCCCCTTCGAGCGGCTCCTTGAACTGATTGATGAGTTGCTCGCGCTCGCCGCGCTTCTGCGCCACCTGCTTGGCCAGCGACTTGTAGGCCTCGGGTTCGAGATGCTTGAACGCCAGGTCCTCGAGCTCCCACCGCATCTTCGCCATACCGAACCGATGGGCGAGCGGCGCGTACAGATCGCGCGTCTCCTGGGCGATGCGCCGCCGCTTCTCGGGCGGCAGCCACTCCAGCGTGCGCATGTTGTGCAGCCGGTCGGCGAGCTTGATGATGATCACCCGCGCGTCCTTGGCGATCGACAGCAGCAGTTTGCGGTAGTTCTCGACCTGCCGCTCCTGCGACGAGGTGCCGGTGGGCAGCTTGGCGATCTTGGTCATCCCGTCGACGATGCCCGCCACCTCGGGCCCGAATTCCCGCTCGACGTCGGCCACCGTCATCTTGGTGTCCTCGACGACGTCGTGGATCAGGCCGCTCGCCACGGTCACCGAATCGAGCTGCAGGTCGGCGAGGATCTTGGCCACCTCCACGCAGTGCGTGACGTAGGGCTCGCCGGAATTGCGCACCTGCCCGGCGTGCGCCTCGGCGCTGAACTGGTAGGCGCGCGCCAGCAGGTCGCGGTCCAGGCGATCGTTGGACGGCAGATCGTCGCCCGGCCACCCGGGGATCACTTCGCGCAGCGCGGTCGCCGTCACAGGAGCCCCGCCTCGGCGAAGCTGGTGTAGCGGCCGCGGCCGATGATCACGTGGTCGTGCACCGGGATGTCGAGCAGCCGGCCCGCGGCCACCAGCTGGTCGGTCACGGCGCGGTCGTCGGGCGACGGCATCGGGTCGCCGCTCGGGTGGTTGTGGACGAGGATGACCGACGCGGCGCGCTCCGCGATTGCCTCGCGGAACACCTCGCGCGGGTGCACGAGCGACGAATTGAGAATGCCGCGCGTGATCGTCACGTCTCGCTCCAGCCGATGCTGTGAATCCAGTACCGCCACGTGAAACTCCTCGACCGGCAGGTCTTCCAACCGCGGAGCGAACAATGCCACGACGTCGCGGGGCGATCGCACGGGCGCCCCATCGTCTCTGGACTCGGCCGCCATCCGCCGCCCCAGCTCGAGCGCGGCGTGGATCGTCACCGCGCGCACCAGCCCCACCCCATCCACGCCGCGGAGCGCCGCCACCGGCTGCATGCCGATGCGCCGCAACGATCCGCCGGCCGCGGCCAGCACGTCCTGCCCCAGCCGCAACGCCGAACGCCTGGCCCCGCCGGCCCCGATCACGATCGCGAGCAGTTCCGCCGACGACAGGGCGTGAACGCCCAACGCGACGAGCCGCTCCCGCGGTCGTTCCGACCGAGGCAACTCATGAATAGTAAGCGCGCATGCAGCGGGGTGGCTAGCCATGGGACGGTGTCTCCATCGTTGGGGCAACGGAATTCGTTGCCGCACGGGAGGATGGGGCCATCCGCCCCGGACCGTACCATCGAAATTCCGCACCGGTGCGCGGAAGCGGACGCGGGCCGCCGGGTGCCGGATCAGGAGGGGCGGCGCGTGGCCGCCCCGCCCGTCACGCCGTCGCGCCGTGGCATTTCTTGAACTTCTTGCCGGAGCCACACGGGCAGGGATCGTTGCGGCCGACGTTGACCCAGTCGGCGTCGCCGGGGGCCGCCTGGGAGAGCGGCCTGGTCTTGCCGGCGCCGATGATCACGGGATCGCGGCGCACCGCAGCGCCGGCCGACGGCGGTTGCGTGGGTCCGACATCGAGCGCCTCGCCGGCCCCATCGTCGAGCGCCTCGGCCGGCACGTTCTCGAGGACGCCGAGCGCGTTGTACCGCCGCTTCGGGGCGGCAGCCGGCGGGCGTCCGGCGGGCGCCGCGGCCGGGGCGCCGGCCGGCGATTCGAACGCGAGCTGCACCTTGAGGAAGCGTTCGGCGAACGTCGTATAGATGTCCGCCATCAGGTCCACGAACATCGAGTACGCCTCTTCCTTGTACTCGACGAGCGGATCCTTCTGGCCCCAGGACCGATAGTGGATCGAATTCCGCAACTGGTCCAGGTCGTAGAGGTGGTCCTTCCACTTCTCGTCGAGGACGTTGAGCATGACGATGGAGAGGAGGCGGCCGGAGAACCCGCCCTGCTCGTCCTTGTACTGGTCGAGGCTCTCGAGCTTGGCGGTGAACGCGGCGCGGGCGGCCGACACGGCGGCGGCGGCGGCGGCGGACACCGTCACCGGGCGCAGGTCCGGATTGTCCAGCTCGGGCACCGTGAGCAGGTAGTGCATGAGCAGGTCCTGCTGCACGAGCGGGATGTCCCAGTCTTCGGCGCGCTCGTAGTCGGCCAGCGCGGTCTCGATCCGCGAATTCAGGGCGCGCTCCACCATGCGCAGCGCCTCGCCCCGCAGTTCCTCGCCGCCGTCGAGCGCGAACGATCGCAGCGAGTAGATGACCTCCCGCTGCTGATTCATCACGTCGTCGTATTCGAGGAGCCGTTTGCGGGACTGGAAGTGCTGGAGTTCGACGCGCTTCTGCGCCTGCTCGATGGACCGCGTGATGAGCGGGTGCGTGAGCACCTCGCCGTCCTTGGCGCCCAGACGGTCCATGAGCTTGGCGATGCGGTCGGAGCCGAACAGGCGCATCAGGTCGTCTTCGAGCGACAGGAAGAACTGCGACGCCCCTGGATCGCCCTGCCGCCCCGAGCGGCCGCGCAGCTGGCGGTCGATGCGGCGCGACTCGTGCCGTTCGGATCCGATGATGTGCAGGCCGCCCATCTCCATCGTGTCCACGTCGTTGCCGTCGAGGTCCTTGATCGTGGACGGCTTGGCGTCGGTCACGCCGGGTCCGAGTTTGATGTCGGTGCCGCGGCCGGCCATGTTGGTGGCGATCGTCACGGCGCCGGGCTGGCCGGCGCCGGCCACGATCTCGGCCTCGCGCTGGTGGTACTTGGCGTTGAGCACGTTGTGCGCGATGCCGCCGCGCTGGAACAGCTTGGCCAGCGTTTCCGAGGCATCGACGCTCGTCGTGCCGATCAGCACCGGGAAGCCGAGGTCGTGCAGCCGCCGGGTCTCCTCGACGATCGCGTTGTACTTCTCGCGCCGCGTCTTGTAGACCAGGTCCTGGCGGTCCTCGCGAATCACCGGCCGGTTGGTGGCCACCACCGACACGTCGAGCTTGTAGATCTCGATGAACTCGCGATCCTCGGTCTCGGCGGTTCCGGTCATGCCGGCCAGCTTCTCGTACATGCGGAAGTAATTCTGGATCGTGATCGTGGCGAGGGTCTGCGTCTCCCCCTTCACGTGCACGTTCTCCTTGGCTTCCACGGCCTGGTGCAGGCCTTCCGACCACCGGCGACCGGGCATCGTGCGGCCGGTGAATTCGTCGACGATGAGCACCTCGCCGTCCTGGACCACGTAGTTCACGTCGCGCTCGTACAGCGCGTGCGCCCGCAGGAGCTGGTGGATGATGTTCAGCTTCTCGCTCTTGGCCGCGAACTCGATCTCCATCTCCCGGCGCCGCGCCAGCCGCTCCTCGGGCGACAGCGACATGTCGTGGTCCACCCGGTGGGTGTCCTCGGAGATGTCGGGGAGGATGAAGGCTTCATGGTCGTTGGGCGACATGAAGTCGACGCCGCGATCGGTGAGATGGACCGAATGGCCCTTCTCGTCGAGCACGAACAGCAGGTCCTCCTCGAGTTCGCGATACTGCTGCTTGGACGGCGGCAGGCGGCGATCGGCGATGTAGTCGAGTTCCATGCGCTGGAGCAGCGTCTTGTTGCCCGTCTCGCCCAGCACCTTCACGAGCCGCTTGTTCTTGGGGCTGCCGAGCTGGGCCTTGTACAGCTTCATGCCGGCGGCCGTCGTCTCGCCGGCCTCGAGGTCGCGTTCGGCGTCGCCGACGAGCGTGTTGACCAGCTCCGTCTGCTTGCGCACGAGGCGTCCGACGGCGGCATTGTGGTCGAAGTACCGGCCGTCGTTGTCGTTGCCCACGGGCCCGGAGATGATGAGCGGCGTCCGGGCCTCGTCGATGAGCACCGAGTCCACCTCGTCGACGATGGCGAACACGTGTGGGCGCTGCACGCGCTGATCGAGCTGCACGACCATGTTGTCGCGCAGGTAGTCGAAGCCGAACTCGTTGTTCGTGCCGTACGTGATGTCGGACAGGTAGACCGCCCGCCGCTCGGGGGTGCCGGGCTCGGTGTCGTCCAGGCAGCCCACGGTGAGGCCGAGGTACGCATACACGTGCCCCATCCATTGCGCATCGCGGCGGGCGAGGTACGAGTTGACGGTCACGAGGTGGGCGCCCTTGCCGGGCAGCGCGTTGAGGTACAGCGGCAGCGTGGCGACGAGCGTCTTGCCCTCGCCGGTGGCCATCTCCGCGATCTTGCCCAGATGGAGCTCGATGCCGCCCGCGAGCTGCACGTCGTACGGCACCATGTTCCATTCGATCTCGTGGCCGGTGACCATGACCTTGGTGCCGATCAGGCGCCGGCAGGCGACGCGCACGGTGGCGAACGCCTCGGGCAGGAGTTCGTCGAGCACCTCGGCGGTGGTCTGCCGAAGCGTCCCCTCCACGCCGCCGCGGCCGTCCGCCCCGCTCAGCAGGTTGTCGATCCGCTCGCGCTCGGCGCCGTCGGTCACCCGGTGCTTGCGCTCCCGGAGTTCGGCCGCCTCGGCCTCGAGCGCGTGCGTGCGCTCACGGATGATGGCGCGGAACTTCTCCGTCTGGGCGCGCAACTCGGCCTCGGGCACGCCCTGCAGGCGCGCGTCGTGCTCGTTGATCGCGTCGACGATCGGCTGGATTCGTTTGCGCTCGCGGTCGTGGCGACTGCCCAGCACCGCGCTCATCACTCGCTTGATCATGCAGTCCTCTATCGGTACAACCCGGCCGTGGCGATGTAATCCGCCACGGCATCCGTGACAAACCCGCGGAGCGGCGCCCGGCGCCGGACCCGCTCGCGGATCTCGGTGGACGACAGGTCCACCCGACGCGTGTGCAGCCTGACGACCGACGCCGGATCGAGGCCGGCGGGCGGCGCCACCGGCGCGTCGCCCAGGCGCTCCATGACCGCCAGTCGCGCGAGGGCGACGATTCCCGCCGGATCGCGCCACTGCGCGAACGACGCGAATGCATCGGCCCCGACCAGGAAGAACCGCTCCGCGTCCGGATACCGGCCCGCGAACGCGGTCAATGTATCAACCGTGTAAGATAACCCCTCGCGTTCGATTTCGACCGGGGACACCGAAAACCGGGGGTCGCCGTCCACCGTCAGGTGGACCATGGCCAGCCGCTGCTCGGGCGACGCCAGGACGGCGCCCTGCTTGAGCGGCTGCGCCGCCGCCGGTACCCAGACGAGTTGGTCGAGCCGCAGTTCCTCGCACGCATCGCTCGCCGCCAGCAGGTGCCCCACGTGCGGGGGGTCGAAGCTGCCCCCGAGGATGCCGAGGCGCATCGCCTAGCGCGGAGGCGGGGCCGGCGGCGTGGGCGGCGGCCCGCTCGTGGTGTCCGAGGGCGCCTTCACGCCGCGACAGTCCTTCGCGACATCCGAGTCCTTGGGATACAGCGACCGCATCTGCTTGCAGATGTCGGCCAGGTCGTCCTTGTAGTTGATCACCCGGTACGACTCGGCCAGGCGCAGCATCGACAGGCGGGCGTGCCGCGTCTCCGGCCATTGGGCGATGACGTCCTTGAAATACAGGATCCCCGAATCCCACGCCTTGTTCTTGAAGTAGAACAGCCCGGTCTCGTAGTCCTTGGTCGCGAACCACTCGTTGAGGGTGGCGATCTCCTGCTTCGCGGTGTCGGCGACGGCCGGGTTGGTCTGCGCGTAGAGCTGGATGAGCGTCGTGTACGTCTGCATCGCCGTGAGCCCGTACGTCTCGTCGAGCGACGGATTGCGCCAGAGGCGCTGGTACGACCGGCCGGACTCGAGCGCGGCGCGCGGCCCGAGCGAGTCGTCGGGGAACGACTCGACGAGGCGCGAGAACGCTTCGGCGGCGAGCAGGTCCTCGCCCTGCTTCTCGTGGGCCCGGCCCAGATACCAGTAGGAGCGCACGAGCAGCGTGTCGCGCACGCCGAGATCGAGGGTCAGCTTGTCGAAACCGGAGACGGCGTTCTCCCAGTGCCCCTTCTGGAATTCGGCCAGCGACGCGCGATACAGCGCCTCGTTGGTGGGGAACTTCGTGACGACGAATGCCGGCCGGCACGCCGTGGCGGCGAGCGCCAGCGCGAGCGCCGCGACGAGTTCACGGGTCGGTCGATTCATAAGTCCTGAAAGATAACGGGCGGGCGGCCCGCGGCGCGCCCTCACGCGACGGACTTCCCCGCCGGACGCGGCGCGCGGGGGGCCATGCGCGACGTCCCGAGGAGCGTGCGGAAGAATTCGATGGTGCGCTGCAGCCCCTCGCGCAGGGGCACCTGGGGCTCCCAGCCCAGCAGTTCGCGGGCCCGCGTGATGTCGGGCTGCCGCAGCCGGGGGTCGTCCTGCGGGAGGGCCCGATGCTCGACCGGCGCCGGGCTTCCCGTGAGCTCCTTGATCAACTCGGCCAGTTGCGTGACCGTGTGCTCCGTGGGATTCCCGATGTTCGTGGGCTGGTGGTCGCCCCGCATGAACAGCCGGTAGATCCCGTCCACCTCATCGGACACGTAGCAGAAGCTGCGCGTCTGGCGCCCTTCGCCGTAGATCGTGATCGGCTCCCCGTTGAGCGCCTGAACGATGAAGTTCGACACCACGCGTCCGTCCCGCGGACGCATCCGCGGGCCGTAGGTGTTGAAGATGCGCACGATCCGCGTGTCGAGTCCGTGATAGGTGTGATAGGCCATCGTCATCGCTTCGGCGAACCGCTTCGCTTCATCATAGACACCGCGGGGCCCCACCGGGTTCACGTTTCCCCAGTACGTCTCCTTCTGCGGATGCTCCAGGGGGTCGCCGTACACCTCGGAGGTGGAGGCGAGCAGGAACCGCGCCCCCTTGGCCTTGGCCACTCCCAGCGCGTTGTGCGTGCCCAGCGATCCCACCTTGAGGGTCTGGATCGGCAGTTCGAGATAGTCGATCGGGCTGGCCGGCGACGCGAAGTGCAGCACGCCGTCCACGGGCCCGGCCACGTATGTAAACGTGGAAACGTCGTGGCGGATGAACTCGAACGCCGTGTCGCCCATCAGGTGCGCGATGTTGTCGGGATGGCCGGTGACGAGGTTGTCGATGCCCACCACGGTGTGCCCTTCGGCGAGAAACCGGTCGCACAGGTGCGACCCCAGGAATCCCGCGGCTCCGGTGATGACGATCCTCACGCGCTTCCCCCCCGGCCGATGGACACGTACTGGAAGCCGAGGGTCCGCATCTTGGCCGGATCGTAGAGATTCCGCCCGTCGATGACGATCGGCTGCTTGAGGCTCCGCTTGATGCGCGCGAAGTCGGGGTGCCGGTACTCGTTCCAGTCGGTCACCACGACCAGCGCATCGGCGCCGTCCAGCGCGGCATACCCCGTGTCGGCGAAGGTGATCCGGTCGCCGAGCTTGCGCCGGGTCTCGGGCATGGCCGCCGGATCGTGGGCCGCCACCGACGCCCCGGCGGCGAGCAGCGCCTCGATGAGCACGAGCGACGGCGCTTCGCGCATGTCGTCGGTGTTCGGCTTGAACGCCAGCCCCCACACCGCCACGCGCGCGCCCCGCAGCCGGTCGCCGAGCACGCCCCGGAGCTTCTCGAACAGCCGGAGCTTCTGGCGGTCGTTCACCGCCTCGACCGCCGCCAGCACCGCCAGCGGCGCCTCGTACTCGTGGCCGGTGCGCACCAGCGCCTTGACGTCCTTGGGAAAGCACGAGCCCCCGTACCCGGGCCCCGGGAACAGGAACGCCGGGCCGATGCGGTCGTCGCTCCCCACGCCCTTGCGCACGAGGTCCACGTTGGCGCCCACGCGCTCGCACAGATTCGCGATCTCGTTCATGAACGAGATCCGCGTGGCGAGCATCGCGTTGGCCGCGTACTTCGTCATCTCGGCCGACGGGATGTCCATGAAGATGATCGGTCGCCCGGTGCGCACGAACGGCGCGTACAACTCCGCCATCACGCTGCGCGCGTGATCCGTCTCGACGCCGATCACGACGCGGTCGGGCTTCATGAAGTCGTCCACGGCGGCGCCTTCCTTCAGGAACTCCGGATTGCTGCACACGTGGTACGAATGCTGGGCGTGCGCGCCGATCGCCGCCGCCACCTTGGCCGCCGTGCCCACGGGCACGGTGGACTTGGTGACCACCACGAGTTCGCGCCGCATGTGCTTCCCGATCTCACCGGCCACGGCGAGCACGTGGCGGAGGTCCGCCGAGCCGTCCTCGTCGGGCGGCGTGCCGACGGCGATGAACACGACCTCCGCCGAGCCGATGGCCGACGCCACGTCGGTGGTGAACCGCAGCCGGCCGTCGCGCTGATTGCGCTCCACATAGGCGTCGAGCCCCGGCTCGTAGATCGGCAACACGTTGCGCGTGAGCCCGTCGATCTTCCCCTCGTCGACATCGGCACAGACCACGGCGTTGCCGGTCTCCGCCAGACAGGCGCCCACGACGAGCCCCACGTATCCCGTCCCGACCACCGTGATGTTCATACGATCCTTGTGATGAAGGGGCGCCCTGGCCCGCGGTCAGACATCGGCGCGCGCCGGTTCATCGGGCTCGCGGGCCGTGGCCAGCGACAGCACCCGCGCCCGCGACGGCCGCGTGCGCACGGTGGCGTTGCGGCTGTCGACCACGAGGTCGGCATGGTCCACCACGCGCTGGTAATCGACGGACGAGTGATCGGTGACGATGACCACGGCGTCCGCCGCCTCGAGTTCGGCGTCGGTGAGCGCCACGCCGAACTTCTCGTGGCCGTCCTCACGCACCATGGCGATGTATGGATCGTGGAACGCCACGTCGGCGCCGTGCGCCTCGAGCAGCCGCATGACGTCCAGCGCCGGACTCTCGCGCACGTCGTCGATGTCCTTCTTGTACGCCACGCCGAGCACGAGCACGCGACTCCCGTTCACCGCCTTGCGGCGCTCGTTCAGCCCCTGCGTCACCTTCTCCACGACGTAGGACGGCATCTGACTGTTGATCTCGCTGGCCAGATCGATGAACCGCGTCTTGTAGTTCAAGGTGCGCATCTTCCACGCCAGGTAGTGCGGATCGAGCGGAATGCAGTGCCCGCCGATGCCCGGCCCGGGCGTGAATTTCATGAAGCCGAACGGCTTCGTGGCCGCGGCGTCGATCACTTCCCACACATCCACGCCGAGCTTGTCGCACACGATCGCCATCTCGTTGGCGAGCCCGATGTTGACCGAGCGGAAGGTGTTCTCGAGCAGCTTGGTCAACTCCGCCGTCTCGGCGCTCGATACCTCGACCACGGTCTCGATGCACACCCGATAGAGCGCCGCGGCAACCTCCGTGCACGACGGGGTGATGCCGCCCACCACTTTGGGCGTGTTGCCGGTGTGGTACCGCGGATTGCCCGGATCCACGCGCTCGGGACTGAAGGCCAGGAACACGTCGCGACCCACGGTCAGGCCGGCGCGCTCCAGCACCGGCTGCAGCAGCTCGCGCGTGGTGCCCGGATACGTCGTGCTCTCCAGCACCACGAGCTGGCCGGCCCGCGCATGACGCCCCACCGTCTCGGCGGCGGAGATCACGTAGCTCATGTCCGGGTCGCGCGTCTTGGCCAGCGGCGTGGGCACGGCGATCGAGATCGCGTCCACCTCGCCCAACCGCGACTCGTCAGCCGTGGCCTCGAACATCCCCGATTTCACGAACGCCGCCACATCCGCCGCCGCCACATCCTGGATGTGCGACTCCCCGCGGTTGAGCAGCGCCACCACCCGCTCGCTGATGTCGTATCCCACCACGCGCAGGCCCGCCCTGGCGAACTCCATGGCGAGCGGCAGCCCCACGTACCCGAGGCCGATCACCCCGACCACGGCCCGGCGCCGCTCGATCTTGTCCAGCAGTCCGCGCTTGTCCATGGAGATCAGCGACCGTAAAAGGATTTCACGCCCGCCACGACTTCATCCAGCTGGGCGACCGTCAGTTCGGGATAGATGGGCAGCGAGAGCACTTCACGGGCCGCCCGCTCCGACTCCGGACATGCGCCGGCCTGGTAGCCCAGGTACGCGAAGCACGGCTGGAGGTGCAGCGGCAGCGGGTAATAGATCGACGTGCCGATCCCCTTGCCCTTGAGGTGCGCCTGCAACTCATCGCGCCGGTCGGCCCGGATCGTGTACTGATTGAAGATCGACTCGTTGCTGGGGTCGATCGCTGGCGTCGCCAGCCCGGCGATCCCGTACAGCGCCTTGGAATAGTACGCGGCGTTCTCGCGCCGCTTGGCGCTCCACGCCGCGAGGTGCGGGAGCTTGGCCGAGAGCACGGTGGCCTGCAGGGCGTCGAGCCGGCTGTTGAACCCCACCTCGTCATGGAAATACTGGCGCGACCCACCGTGCATCCGCAGCCGCTTGAGGCGCTCGGCGAGCTTGGGATCCTGGGTGACCATCATCCCGCCGTCGCCGTACCCGCCCAGATTCTTGGACGGGAAGAAGCTGAACGTGCCGATCGTGGCCACCTCGCCCGCCATCCGCGACTCCCCGTCGATCATCCGGCGCGCGCCGATGGACTGCGCCGCATCCTCGATCACCGGAATGCCCCGGGCCACCGCCTGGATGCGCTCGATGGGCGCCATCTGCCCGAACAGGTCCACGGGCACGATGGCCTTGGTCTTGGGCGTGATGGCGGCCGCGATCGCGTCGACCGAGATGTTGTACGTGTCGGGCGCGATGTCCACGAACACCGGGGTGGCGCCCACGTTGTGGATCGTGCCGGCCGTGGCGAAGAAGGTGAACGGGGTCGTGATCACCTCGTCTCCGGGGCCGATGTCCAGCGCCCGGAGGGCGAGCAGCAGGGCGTCGGTCCCGCTGGCGCAACCCACGGCGTACGCCGTGTGCGACAGCTGGGCCACTTCTCGCTCGAGGCGCTCCACGGGAGCGCCGAGGATGAACAGTTGGGCATCGACCAGATCCAGCACCGACTTCACGACCTCGTCCTTGATCGTGGCGTGCTGCGCACGGAGATCCAGCAGGGGGACAGGCATGGTCAATTGGGAAAAGCCCGGCAGGCGGGCGTTGGAATCCGGATGTTGAAAGGCGGCGCAAGTCCAACCGCCATCGAAAGTTCGCCGGGTGGTGGGCCGGCGTCAATTCGAGGTCATGAGCCCACGCGCAGGGGGATCGGGATGCTCTGCCCCGTCTTGGCCGACTCATAGATGGCCAGGATCAGTTCGAGCGACTTGCGGCCCGCCCGGCCGTCGGTGTCGGGCTTGGCCTCGCCGCGGAGCACGGCCAGCACGTTGCGGTAGTACCCTTGATGGCCGAATCCGTACACGTTGGGCGGATTGGTGTTCACGGCGTCCACCAGCTTGTCGTCGTCGTCATACTCGGCGAACGCCCAGTGTTCCACCTTGTTCACGGCCGTCCCGCCGATCTTCACCGACCCCTTCTCGCCGAGGATCGTGAGCGACCCCTCGAGGTTCCGGGGGTACGTGAGGACATTGACCTCGATCACCCCGAGCGCGCCGGACCGGAACCTGAGCACGGCGGCCCCGGAATCCTCGGCCTCGATGCGCCGCGCCTGCGTGGCGGTTTTGGCGACGACGCTGTCCACGGGGCCCACCAGCCACTGCATGAGGTCCACGTAATGCGAGGCCTGGTTCATGATCGCGCCGCCGTCGAACTCCCAGGTGCCGCGCCAGGGGGCCGCGTCGTAGTACTCCTGCGGGCGCTGCCAGCGCACCGTGACGTTGGCCATGTAGATCCGCCCGAACCGCCCCTTGTCGACCGCGCGCCGCAGTAGCTGGATGGGCGGGTTGAGGCGATTCTGCTTGACCACGAACAGCTGGACGCCGGCGCGATCGCACGCCTCGACGAGGTCATCCGCCGCGCCGAGCGACGTGGCCATGGGCTTCTCGCTCAGGACGTGCCGGCCGGCCCGGGCCGCCAGGATCCCCTGCGGCGCGTGCACGCCCGACGGGGTGCACAGGGCGACGATGTCGCACGGCTGCACGCGCAGCAGCTCTTCGAGCGAGGTGAACCAGGGCACCCCCTGCTCCTCGCCCGCGGCCCGGGCCCGAGCCTCTTCGACGTCCGCCACCCCCACCAGTCGCAGCCCGTCGGTCTGGGCAATGGCGTCGAAGTGGTTCTTGCTGATGCGCCCGCAGCCGACGAGCGCGATGTCGAAGGTTCGGTGGGTCATGGCCGGAGGGTCAGGAGGCGCGCGGCGCGACGGGGCGGATGCCCTCGCCGTGGCGCTCGTAGGTGGTACCGCAGGCCGCGCAGGTGCCGGCGCCGGCGGCGGGCAGCCGCTCGCCGCACTGGCACATCCAGCCGATGCGGCGCGCGGGCACGCCGGCCATCAGGGCATAGGCGGGCACGTCGCGCGTGACGACGGCGCCCGCCCCGATGAACGCGAATTCCCCGAGCGTGGTCCCGCACACGATCGTGGCGTTGGCGCCGATCGACGCCCCGCGCTTGACGTGCGTGGTGCGGTACTCGTGCTTGCGCGACACGTGGCTGCGCGGGTTCATGACGTTCGTGAACACCATCGACGGTCCGCAGAACACGTCGTCGTCGAGCACCACGCCCTCGTAGATCGAGACGTTGTTCTGGATCTTCACGTTGTTCCCGATCCGCACGCTGTTCATGACGACGACGTTCTGGCCCAGGCTGCACCGCTCGCCGATCACGGCGCCGCCCATGACGTGGCAGAAGTGCCAGATGCGCGTGCCGGCGCCGATCGCGGCGCCGTCGTCGACGTAGGCCGACTCGTGGATGAAGGTGGCGTCGCTCATGCGTTCACCCCGAGTTCGGCTTGCCATTCCTGGAGCGATTTCACGGTGGCCCGCCGCGAGCGCAGCGCGAGGATCGCGTCGCCGGCGGCGCTCGCGGCCGACATCGTGGTGGTGTACGCCACGTGATGGCGGATGGCCGCCTGGCGCAGCGTGTAGTCGTCCACCTGCGCGTGCTTGCCGAGCGGCGTATTGACCAGGAGCTGGACCTCGCCGTTGAGGATCAGGTCGTGGCAGTTGGGCCGGCCCTCGTGCACCTTGAACACGGAATCCGTGGGGATGCCGCGCTGGCGCAGGTAGCGCGCCGTGCCCGTGGTCCCGATCAGCCGGAATCCCATCTCCTGGAAGCGCCGCGCGATCGGCGTGACCGTGGCCTTGTCGGAGTCGGTGACGGTGACGAGGATCGCGCCTTCCAGCGGCAGGCCGTTGCCGGCCGCGAGCTGGGCTTTGGCGAAGCTGGTGCCGAACGAGTCGGAGATGCCCATCACCTCGCCCGTGGAGCGCATCTCGGGCCCGAGCACGGGATCGGTGCCCGGGAATTTGCTGAACGGGAACACCGCCTCCTTCACCGACACGTATGCCGGCGCCACCTCTTCGGTGAAGCCGATCGCATCGAGCGTCTCGCCCATCATCACGCGTGCCGCCAGGGACGCCAGCGGCACACCGATCGCCTTGGACACGAACGGGATCGTCCGGCTCGCCCGCGGGTTCACTTCGAGCACGTACACCACCCCGTTCTTGATCGCGTACTGCACGTTCATGAGCCCCACCACGCCGAGCGCGCGGGCCATGGCCACGGTCTGCTCGCGCATCACTTCCATGTCGGCTTCGCCGATCAGATACGGCGGCAGCACGCACGCCGAATCGCCGGAGTGGATGCCGGCGTCCTCGATGTGCTGCATGATGCCGCCGATCACGACGCGGGTGCCGTCGGAGATGGCATCGACGTCCACCTCGAACGCATCCTCGAGGAACCGGTCGATGAGCACCGGCCGCTCCTCCGACACGCCCTGCGCCGTGGCGAAGTACTGCTCCAGCGACGGCGGGTCGTACACGATCTGCATCGCCCGTCCGCCGAGCACGTACGACGGCCGCACGAGCACGGGGTACCCGATCCGCTCGGCGGCAGCGAGCGCCTCGTCGACGTTCGTCGCGGTGCCGTTGGGCGGCTGCGTGAGCCCCACCTCGCGCGCGATCTTCTCGAATCGCCGCCGGTCCTCGGCCATGTCGATCGCGTCAGGGGAGGTGCCGAGAATGTGCACCCCCGCCGCCTCGAGGGGCCGCGTGAGCTTGAGCGGGGTCTGACCGCCCAGTTGGACGATCACCCCCTCCGGCTGCTCGCGCTGCACGATCTCGAGCACGTCCTCCAGGGTCAGCGGCTCGAAGTACAGTTTGTCCGAGGTGTCGAAGTCGGTGGAGACGGTCTCGGGGTTCGAGTTGATCATGATCGTCTCGTACCCCTGCTCGCGCAGCGCCATCACGGCGCGCACGCAGCAGTAGTCGAACTCCACGCCCTGGCCGATGCGGTTGGGCCCGCTGCCCAGGATCACCACCGAACGGCGCCCGCTGCGCGGCGCTTCGGTCTCCTCGTCGTAGCTGCTGTACAGGTACGGCGTGGACGACGGGAATTCGCCGGCGCAGGTATCCACCATCTTGTACGACGGCCGGATGCCGAGGGCCCACCGCCGCGCCCGCACGTCGCTCTCGGTCTCGCCGCGCAACGCCCCGAGCTGACGGTCGGAGAAGCCCATGCGCTTCATGCGCCTCAGTTCGAACGCGCCCGGCGCCGCGAGGCCCGTGTACCAGCGTTCCGCCTCGACCAGCTCGTGCATCTGGTGGAGGAACCAGGGATCGATCGCCGTGAGTTCGGCCACGTCGGCCACCGACATGCCGCGCAGGAAGGCGCGCTTCACCTGGAAGACGCGCTCCGGCGTCGGCTGGCGCAGCGCCCCCGCGAGCGCGGCGTCGCTCTCGTCGGCCAGGCGGTCGTCCACCGGCCGCGCCCCGACCGTCCACCCGGGGCGCCCCGTCTCGAGCGCCCGCAGCCCCTTCTGGAACGCCTCCTTGAACGTGCGCCCGATCGCCATCGCTTCGCCCACCGACTTCATCTGCGTGGTGAGATACGGATTGGCGGCCGGGAACTTCTCGAAGGCGAACCGCGGGATCTTCACCACGACGTAGTCCAGCACCGGCTCGAACGATGCCGGCGTCGTCTTGGTGATATCGTTGGGGATCTCCTCCAGCCGGTAGCCCACGGCGAGCTTGGCGCCGATGCGCGCGATCGGGAATCCCGTGGCCTTCGACGCCAGCGCCGACGAACGCGACACGCGCGGATTCATCTCGATGACCAGCATCTCGCCGTCGCGCGGATTCACCGCGAACTGGATGTTGCACCCGCCCGCCTCGACGCCCACCTCGCGGATGATCGCCACGGCCGCGTCGCGCATCACCTGATACTCGCGATCGGTGAGCGTCATCGCCGGCGCCACGGTGATCGAGTCGCCGGTGTGGACGCCCATCGGGTCGATGTTCTCGATCGAACACACGATCACCACGCTGTCGGCGTGATCGCGCATCACCTCGAGTTCGAACTCCTTCCAGCCGATCACGCTCCGCTCGATGAGCACCTGCGTATAGGGCGATTCGTCGAGCCCGCGGCGCACGATGTCCTCGAACTCGTCGCGGTTGTAGGCGATGCCGCCCCCAGTGCCGCCGAGGGTGAACGACGGCCGGATGATCGCCGGGAAGCCGGTGGCCTCGACGAGCGCCAGCGCTTCGTCGAGCGTGGTCGCGATTCCGCCCGGGGCCACGGCGAGCCCGATCCGCGCCATCGCCTCGCCGAACAGCTTGCGGTCCTCGGCGATCGCAATCGCGCGCTGCTTGGCGCCGATCAGCTCCACGCCGTGCTTGGCGAGCACGCCCGACTCGGCGAGGGCCATCGCCACGTTGAGCGCGGTCTGCCCACCCATCGTCGGCAGGAGCGCGTCGGGCTTCTCGCGCTCGATGATCATCTCCACGAACTCCGGCGTCACCGGCTCGATGTACGTGCGATCGGCGACCTCGGGGTCGGTCATGATCGTGGCCGGATTGGAGTTCACGAGGATGACCTCGTACCCCTCTTCCTTCAGCGCCTTGGCGGCCTGCGTGCCGGAGTAGTCGAACTCGGCTCCCTGCCCGATGACGATCGGGCCGGAACCAATGACGAGGATGCGGTGGAGATCAGAGCGTCGCGGCATGGAGGAGGTCGTCGATGATGTCGTCGCGCGTGCGGTGGGGACGCCAGCCGGTGGCCCGCGTGAGCTTGTCCGGGTTGCCCACCAGGGCCGGCACGTCGCCCGAGCGCTGCAGCGAGGGATCGCTGGAAATCTCGGCGCTCACGCCGGCCCGATCCAGCACCCGTTCGGCCAACGCGCGCACCCGGGTCCCCTCCCCGCTGCACACGTTGTACGCTTCGCCCGGCGTCCCGCGGTCGAGCAGCCCCAGATAGGCGTCCACCACATCGGTCACGTGAAGATAGTCACGAATCGTCTCCCCGTTGCCGATGTGGATCGCGGCGCGCTCGCCCCGCCGGATGGCCAGGGCCCGGCGCACGAGGGCCGGCAACAGGAAGTGCTCGTCGTGCCCCACGCCCGAATGATTGAAGCTGCGGGTGGCGATCACACGCACGCCGTCGGCCCGGAACGCCTGCAGGGCCGCCACCTCCTGGGCCGCCTTGGACGCCGCGTACACGGTGAGCGGCCGCTGTTCGGCCTGCTCTCCCAGCGGGAGCTCGGCGGCGTCGTGGCGGCCGTACTGCTGGGCGCTCCCGGCCACCAGCACCCGGGGGTCGAGGCCGCCGCTCCGGAGGCGCCGCGCGACCTCGGACAGCAGCGTCACAGCGCCCACGACGTTGACCGTATACGCTTCGGCGGGCGCGTCGGCCGCGCTGGGGAGGTAACTGATGCCGGCCAGATGGACGATCGCGTCGGGCTGGCTGAGGTCCAGCGCCGCCGCCACGTCCTGCCGCGACCGGATGTCCATCGTGATCCACTGGATCCGGGCCCGCTCGGCGGCGTCGAGGATCCGCGACGCCGGAGCGCCGACGCCGGCGGAATGGACCTCCCAGCCCTGAGCCAGCATCGCCCGGGCGATCCATTGGCCGACGAACCCGCCGCCCCCCGTGACGAGCGCGCGCCTGGTCACTTCCGCCCGGGAGGCGCGTGCCGGTCCATGTCGGCCCGGACCATCATCTCGATCAGTTCCTCGAAGCCCACGCGCGGCTCCCAGCCCAGGTCGCGTCGCGCCTTGTCCGGATCGGCGACCAGGAGATCCACCTCCGCCGGGCGGAAGAACCGTTCGTCCTGCACCACGTAGTCGCGGTAGTCGAGGTCCACGCAGCGGAACGCCGTCTCGCAGAGCTGCCGCACCGACCAGGTGTGCCCGGTGCCGATCACGTAGTCCTCGGGCGTGTCCCGCTGGAGCATGCGCCACATGGCGTCCACGTAGTCGCCGGCGTAGCCCCAGTCGCGGCGCGACTCGAGGTTGCCCAACCGCAGCTCCTTGGCCGCGCCGAGCTTGATGCGCACCGCGCCGTCGGTGACCTTGCGGGTCACGAACTCGAGGCCGCGCCGCGGACTCTCGTGGTTGAACAGGATGCCCGAGACGGCGAACAGGTTGTAGCTCTCGCGGTAGTTCACCGTGATCCAGTGGCCGTACACCTTGGCCACGCCGTAGGGGCTGCGCGGATAGAACGGCGTGGTCTCGGTCTGCGGCGACTCCACGACCTTGCCGAACATCTCGCTGGAGCTGGCCTGGTAGAACCGGGCCTTGGGGGCGGCTTTCTTGACCGCCTCGAGCATGCGCGTGACGCCGAGGGCCGTGAACTCGCCGGTGAGCACGGGCTGGGTCCATGACGTCTGGACGAAGCTCTGGGCGGCGAGGTTGTACACCTCGTCCGGCTGGGAGTCGCCCACGACGTCGGTGAGCGAGCTCTGGTCGAGGAGGTCGGCGGAGACGAGCTCGACGCGGTCGATCAGGTGCGCGATGCGCTCATAGGGCGTGGTGGAGCTGCGGCGGACGATCCCGAGGACGCGGTAGCCCTTGTCGAGCAGGAACTCGGCGAGGTAGGAGCCATCCTGTCCGGTGATGCCGGAAATCAGCGCGGTAGGCATGGGCGAAGCGGGCCAGTCGTGGAAGGAAGTTCAGGGATGAAGAAAAAAGGGGGAGCCGCGGTGCGCTCCCCCCTCATCGCAGCGTGCGACACCACGCGTCAGGCGGCCCGACCGCGCGGGGCCCGCTTGAGCTTGCCCGCATGCAGGCAGCGCGTGCAGACCTTGACCTTGATGATCTTGCCCTCGGGCCCGACGATGCGCATGACCTGGAGGTTGGGCTTCCAGGTACGGCGCGTCTTGTTGTTGGCGTGGGACACGTTATTTCCGAACGCCACGCCCTTGTCGCAGCTGTAGCAGCGATGTCTCGCGATAGCCATGGGATCAGCCCTCCATCAGCTCGATGCGCGCCATCTCGGCGCCGTCACCCTTGCGGTGGCCGGTCTTGAGAATGCGCGTGTACCCGCCGGGACGCTTGGCGAACCGCGGTCCCAGTTCCTGGAACAGCTTGTCCGCCGCCGCCCGCTTGTGAATGTCACGGCCGGCCAGGCGGCGCGCGTGGAGCGTGCCGGTCTTGGCCTTGGTGATCAGCTTCTCGACGAAGGGCCGCAGTTCCTTGGCCTTCGCTTCGGTCGTTTCGATCGCGCCCTGCTCGATGAGCGAGGTCGCGAGATTCCGCATCAGGGAGAGCTTCTGCTCGCTGGTTCTGCGCAGCGCGCGCCCCGCCTTGGCATGCCGCATTGCCTACTCCTCCATGTCGTCGGGCGCCGCCGCGGCGGCCCGGCTCGGTGGCGTGCCCCAATCGAGCACCCGCACCCCTTCGCCGTTCTCTTCAAACCGCATCCCGAAATTCAGTCCTTCACGCTCGAGCAGATCGGCGATCTCCTGGAGCGACTTCTTGCCGAAGTTCTTCACCTGCAGAATCTGACTCTCGGTCTGGCGCACGAGGTCGCCGAGCGAGCGAATGCTGGAATTCTTGAGCGAGTTCACCGAGCGCACCGACAACTCGAGGTCGTCGATGGGCGTCTTGAGCAGCTGGGCCATGCGCGTGGCGTCGCCGTCGCTGGACTCGGAACTCTCTCCCAACGGGGCCGACGTGTGCGAGCCGAAGTCCACGAAGTACTGGAAGTGCGACTGCGCGAGCGCGGCCGCGTAGCTCACCGCCTCGGCGGGGGAGATCGTGCCGTTGGTCTCCACCGTCAGCGTGAGCCGATCGTAGTCGGTGCGCTGGCCCACGCGGGTCTCGGCCACCGAGAAGTTGGCCCGGCGGACGGGGTTGTAGATCGCGTCGATGCGCACCAGATCCACCGGACGGCCGCGGTCCAGCGGATGCTGGTCGGCCTCGAGGTAGCCACGACCCTTGTTGACGTACAGATCCATCGTCAGGTCGCGGTCATCCTGCAGCGTGAGGATGTGGTGCGACTGGTCGATGACCCGCACGCCGCTGGCCGACTGGATGTCGGCCGCCGTGACCACGCCCGCCTTGGACTTGGCGATGTGCACCACGGCCTCTTCGACGTCCTCGTCGAGCACCAGCGTGAGCGTCTTGAGGTTGCCGATGATCTGGTGGACGTCCTCGACCACGCCCGAGATGGTCTGATGTTCGTGCACGACGCCGTCGATGCGGAACGCCCAGACGGCGGAGCCGCGCAGGGAGGACAGCAGCATGCGCCGCATGGCGTTGCCGAGGGTGTGCCCGAAGCCGCGCTCGAGCGGCTGCAGACGGAACTCGGCAACGTTGGGATTATCATCGCGCGTCGTCGATTCGACGAGCTGCGGGCGGACGAGTCCGCGAAGATCGATCGTGTTGGCCATTATCGTGTGTGTCCTTGGTCCGACCGGGTGACCCCGGTGTCGCCCTGCCCCGCCCCTAACGCGCGGCAAGCTCGAATGGGAGTTAGGGTCCCGACCCATTGCACTGCACCACACCGCACCGCCCCTCTCCTCCCCACCCACCGCACCGCCCCGTAGGAGGGTAGGAGGGTAGGAGAGTAGGAGGGTGAGACAGCAACCGTTGGGCAGTTATTCAGTCCTACTGTCCTACACCCCTACTGTCCGACCGCGTTACTTGGAGTACAACTCGACCACGAGCTGCTCCTGCGCCGCGATCGGGATGTTCGGCCGGGTGGGACGCTCGAGCATCCGGCCGCTGAACGTGCCCTTGTCCACGGCGAGCCAGGACAGCGCGCCGCCGCGGCCCGACTGCTCCAACGCCGCCTGCACGGCGACGATCTCGCGCGACTTCTCGCGGACGCGGATCTCTTCGCCAGGCTGGGCCACGTAGCTGGCCACGTCCACCGTGCGGCCGTTGACCTCGATGTGGCGATGCCGGATGAGTTGGCGCGCCGCCTTGCGGCTGGGCGCGAACCCCATCCGATACACGAGGTTGTCCAACCGGCTCTCGAGGTTGGCCAGCAGGTTGTGTCCGGTCACGCCGGGAAGGCTCGACACCCTCTCGAAGATGTTCCGGAACTGCTGCTCGCCCAGCCCGTACATGCGCTTGATCTTCTGCTTCTCGCGCAGCTGCTTGGCGTATTCCGACGCCTTGCGCCGGCGCGCCGTGCTCTGCCCGTGCTGGCCGGGCGCATACGGGCGCCGCTCGACGGGGCACTTCTCGGTGAAGCACTTGGTGCCCTTGAGGAAGAGTTTGGTCCCCTCCCGCCGGCACAGCTTGCAGCTCGCTCCCAGATACCGACTCATGGCTCAGACTCTCCGGCGCTTTGGCGGACGGCAGCCGTTGTGCGGAATCGGCGTCACGTCCTTGATCGACTTGACCTGCAGGCCCGCCGACGCCAGCGCCTGGATGGCGGACTCGCGCCCGCTCCCCGGTCCCTGCACGCGCACGTGCACCCGCTTGACGCCGAGGCTGAGGGCCTCGCGCGCGCACTGCTCGGACGCGACGGTCGCCGCGAACGGCGTGCTCTTCTTGGAGCCCTTGAACCCGGCCTTGCCCGACGAGCCCCAGGACACCGCGTTCCCGTGCATGTCGGTGATGGTGACCATCGTATTGTTGAACGTCGCGTTCACGTGGGCGATGCCTTCCGCCTCCACGACGCGCTTGGACTTCTTGCCAGTGGCCATAGGATTACTTGGTTACCTTCTTCTTGCCGGCGATCGCGCGGCGGGGGCCCTTCTTGGTGCGGGCATTGGTGTGCGTCCGCTGACCACGCACCGGCAGACCGCGGCGATGACGCACGCCCCGATAGGAGCCGATGTCCATCAATCGCTTGATGTTCATGGCCACCTCGGTCCGCAGCGCGCCTTCCACCTTGTAGTCGCGCTCGATCACCTGGCGCAGCTTGTTGACGTCGGCGTCCGACAGATCGCGAATGCGCAGCGATCCGTCCACGCCTGCCTTCTGGATGATCTCGGCCGCGTGCTTCCGCCCGATGCCGTAGATGTAGCTCAAGCCGATCTCGACCTTCTTGTCGCGAGGGAGATCGACGCCACTGATGCGCGCCATGGATTAGCCTTGCCGCTGCTTATGCTTAGGGTTGCGCTTGCAGATGATGCGGATCACGCCATTCCGCTTGACCACCTTGCAGTGCTCGCAGATCGGCTTCACGCTGCTGCGTACTTTCACGAAAGCTCCGGTCCCGACAGAAACAGATTCTAAAGGAATTCCAGCCAGACCTTAACAGTAACCGGGGCCTCAACTTGACGCAAGCCGGACACGCACCGTAAATGCGCGTCCCCATCCGCCCGCAACAGGCTCACGACGCGCCCACGCTCCGGAGCTCGGCGAGCACCCGTTCCAGGGCCCCCCGGCGGTCGGCCGCGGCCGTCACGGTACGCCCCAGAACCACGTACGACGCGCCGGCCCGAGCCGCCTCAGCCGGCGTCACCACGCGCGCCTGATCCTGCGCCCCGGCCCCCGCCAGCCGGACCCCCGGCACCAGCGTGGCCAGGCTTCCCCCGAACCGCGCGCGCACCGCCGCGGCCTCGGGGCCGCCGCACACCACGCCGTGCAGCCCGGCGCCCGCCGCATCGCCGGCGAGCCGCAGCACCTCCGCCAGCACGTCGAGCGGCGCCGGTCCGTCCGCCCGCCCCCAGGCCGCCGCGAGCGCAGGCGCATCGAGCGAGGTCAGCACGGTGACGGCCAGGAGTTCGCAGTGCGCACCC
>Ga0307373_10000554_pt1 | contig 71877 bp, 60 predicted proteins | sample OX2MG_FD_202534 | JGI IMG/M metagenome (GOLD analysis project Ga0307373, IMG submission 202534) | Soil microbial communities from Risofladan, Vaasa, Finland - OX-2 | ecosystem: Environmental > Terrestrial > Soil > Coastal area > Acid sulfate soil | place: Finland: Risofladan, Vaasa | collected... | reverse complement strand
GCCCTGTTTGTCGAATACCAGGGCGGGGCGCGATAAGCCGGCCGTGCGCCGCGATCCCTATTTGACGGTTACGCTGGTCTGCGCCGTGCTCGTCTGGCTGCCCGACGTGCCGGTCACCGTGACGGTGTAACTGCCCGGGGCCGCGGGCGGGGTCGTCTTGCCCGAGGAGCAGCCGGCCAGGGCCAGCCCCAGCGCCGTGGCCAATGTCCCCGTCCACACCAGCCGCCGCACACGCCCGGAAATCCGGCCGCGTCCCGCCAGCCACAACAGCAGGCCCAGCGCCGACAGCAGACCCAATCCCGCCAGCGGCCAGTTCCACGATCCCGGCCCGCCCGGCAACACGGCCGTACTCCCTATGGACGGCCAGATGTACAGAACGACGCTCGACGGACTGGAGCCCAGCGTCAGGCTGTTCGGGTTGAGCGAGCAGTAGACATCCGGGTTGGACGTCTTGCACTGGAGCGAAACCGGCGATGACAACACGCCCTGCGGCGTGGCCGTCACCGGTAGATTGACGGTCTGCCCGATGCCCAGCGTGCCCGCGGAACCCGGCATGCTCAGCGAGAACGTGGCCGGATTGATGGTTTCGCTCTGCGCGGCCGACGGGCTGCCCGTGTAGTTCCCGTCGCCGTTATAAACCGCCGTGATCGAATGCGCACCCACGGCCAGCGTGCTGGTGGTCAGCAAAGCCTCCCCGTTCAAGCCCAAATTCACCGTGCCCAGCGTGGTCGAGCCGTCGTTGAAGGTGACCGTCCCGGTCGGCGTGACCCCTGCCCCGGTGACGGTCGCGGTAAAGGTCACCGGGTTGCCCGCGTAGGCCGGATCCGGCGAGGAGGTTAGGCTGGTCGTCGTCGTGCCCTGCGTGGCCGTGCCGCTCAGTTGGATGGTCTGGGTCGCGTAGGTCGGAGGCAGCGCGTTCAGGGTGTCGTCCGTAATGGTCAGCGTGCCGGTGAGCGAGCCCGCGGCCAGCGGGGTGAAATCCACCGGCAGCGTACAACTGGCCCCGGCGGCGAGCGACGCGGGCGAAGCCGAGGCGTCGATCTGCGGGCAGGTGAGCGAGCTATCCAGCATGAAACTGGATGAAATCGCGGGATTCTCGCCGGAAGCCGGCGGTTCAATGGTCAGCGGCTCATTGCCGATGTTTTCGATCGTCACCGTCTGCGGGCTGGTCGCCAAGCCCACCGGCGTCGAGGCAAAGGTCAGGCTCGGGGCGTCGGCAATGTCTTCCTTCAGCACGCGGTTGTTGTCGCTATCGGCGATGTAGACGTTCCCGCCCCCGTCCACCGCTACGCCCTCGGGATAATACAGTCCGCTGCCGAGGAACACGCTCTGCGTATATGAGCCGTCAGGTTGCAGCGTCTCCTTCAGCACGCGGTTGTTCAAGGTATCCCCGATATAGACGTCACCGCTCGCGTCCACTGCCATGCCATTGGGCTGACTCAATCCGCTGCCGATCGTGCTCTGCACGTATGAGCCATTCGACTGCAGCGTCTCCTTCAGCACGCGGTTGTTCAAGGTATCCGCGATGTACACGTTCCCGCTCGCGTCCACCGCTACGGCATCGGGCTGATTCAATCCGCTGACGATGATCACGCTCTGCGTGTACGTTCCGTCCGGCTCGAGCGTTTCCTTCAGCATGCGGTTGTTGAAGCTATCCACGATGTAGACGTCGCCGCTCACGTCCACCGCCACGCCATTGGGAACATACAATCCATTGCCGACCGTGCTCTGCGTGTACGCGCCACCCGGTTGCAGCGTCTCCTTCAACACGCGGTTATTGACGCTATCCGCGATGTAGACGTTGCCGCTGCCGTCCACCGCCACGCCAGTAGGGAGATTCAACCCGCTGCCGATCGTGCTCTGCGTGTACGTGCCACCGGACCCGAGCGTTTCCTTCAGTACGCGGTTGTTGTGAATATCTCCGATGTAGACGTTGCCGTTCGCGTCCACCGCCACGCCACCGGGGAGATACAATCCGCCGACGACCGTGCTCTGCACTCCCGGGCCGAAAGCGATCTGCGGCCCCTGTCCCGTGCCGTAGAGATAGGCCGTGGCGATCACGCTGCCGGAAGCGTCCACCAGATTCGCCGCGCCGTAGCGCGTGCCCGCTTTCGTGGACGCAAAGGTCACGTCCACCGTACAGGTGTCGCCGATGCTGTAGCTGTGGCCGGTCCCGTTCGTGTCGCAGGTTCCCGTTCCCGCGTCTCCAAAATCCCGTCCCGCCGCGCCCTGCGTCACCACCGACGGCGCCGCGATCGTCCCGGCCGCGGTAAAGGTAAAGGTGAGCGCTTGCGCCGCGCTCGCGCTGCCGACGGCGACCGCGTGGAAATTCACCCCGGCCGTCTGCTCCTCCAGCACACGGTTGTTGACGGTATCCCCGATGTACACGTCGTCGCCGCTGCCGTCCACCGCGACGCCGATGGGGGTATTCAATCCGCTGACGATCACGCTCTGCGTGTACGCGCCACCGGACCCAAGCGTCTCCTTCACCACGCGGTTGTTGTTGGTGTCCGCGATGTACACGTTGCCGCTGCCGTCCACCGCCACGCCTTCGGGGCTATACAATCCGCTGACGATCGTGCTCTGCGTGTATGTGCCGCCGGACCCTAGCGTCTCCTTGAGCACGAGGCTAGAAGCCGTATCCGCGATGTAGACGTTCCCGCTCGCATCCACCGCCACGCCCCCGGGTGAGTTCAATCCGCTGGCGACCGTGCTCTGCGTGTAGCCACTCGATCCCGGCGTCTCCTTCAGGACATAGCCGACTAAGCTCTCCGCGATGTAGACGTTCCCGCTCGCATCCACCGCCACGCCCCCGGGTAAGTTCAATCCGCTGCCGATCGTGCTCTGCGTGTACGTGCCACCCGGCCCCGGCGTCTCCTTCAGCACGTCGCTGAAGGACGGCCCTGTGATGTATACGTTGCCGCTCGCATCTACCGCCACGTTTCGCGGTTCGTTTAATCCGCTGACGACCGTGCTCTGCGCGTACGTGCCGCCGGATTGCAGCGTCTCCTTCAGCACGTCGCCGGCGCCGAAGTCCGCGATGTAGACGTTGCCGCTCGCATCCACCGCCACGCCTTCGGGCAGATTCAATCCGCTGCCGATCGTGCTCTGCGCATAGCTGAATTGCGCGGCCGCCTGCGCGCGAGCGCCAGGCGCGAGGCCCAGCACGCCAAACGCCAGCGCGCACACCGACGCCGCCAGCAGATTGCACCGCGCACGCGGCCGCTCGCCGCCCTTGCCTTTCGTCATTTTTTTGGAAAAGAAATCCTTCAAGGACGCAGAGCACATCTCTACCGCTGGACGCACGCGCATTGCCTCTCCCGTCGCCCGGCTATCCGCGCCGCCCGGCTGGCACACAAGGAATGGGCCAGGAGCCGCAGAGAAGCCCTGTTTCTGTAAATGGGCGTAATTTGCCCGGCTCAATGAGCCGGTGGCCTGCGACGGCTGGCACACGGGTCCGCTACCTAGTAAGCAGACGGAAGAAAACTGCGAATAAAAAAACTCTCGCCGGGCCCAACCTTTGCCGAACCTGTCTCAGGCTCCCTGGGACAATAGCTGGCGGTTATCAAAGTGTCAAGAGGAGCGCCAGCGCCGTTTCTCTCCTGAAACCCTCTGCCCGCGCGAGGACCGCTAATGGGATGGGGGATGGGCCGATGCGCCGGCGATGAAATGGTTGATGTTCGCGCTGATCTCCGGCAACACTTTCGGATTCAGGTAGAGCATGTGCCCGCACGGGTAGTAATCCCAGGTAAGGCGCTTCTCGGCGCCGGCGGGAAGCTGTGTGTGTCGGAAGGTGTACTCGGTGGCGAAAAACGGCGTGGCCATATCGAAATAGCCGTTATTGACCATCACCTCGAGGCCCGGATCGTTCGTCATGGCGCGCGCCAGGGCCGGCGCAACGTTTAAGAACATCTCGCCCTGGCCGAGAAGATCCTGGACGGGAGGGTTGTATTTCCAATCCCACTGCCCGTTCACCGCGTAATTCAGCTGATGATACTCACGCTGGCTGTGGTAGTTCAGGCGGGATTCGATGTAATGGTTGGAGCTGGCGGTCAGCGCGCCCCAGATGGCGCTGGTCGTCGCCCCCACGTTGTCCGTGCCGGAAAAAGGAAGCAGCGGCTGCAGTTCCGGGATCGTGTAGCGCGAGTCGTAGCGGCCGGTCGATTCTTCCCGGTTGCCCAGCAGGTTGCGGCTGAATACGGGCAGTGGAATTCGTAAATGGGCCTTGCTCCAAAGGGAGGCGGGCAGGCCCGTCAGCGCGGAAAGCTGCTTGGCGAGCGATGCGATCTGGGCGGCGGGCAGCGCCGAACCCTGGAACAGGGCGGCCGCGTAGGGTCCGGAGGCAAATGCCTCGGCCTGCGCGACAAATTTCGGCAGGCTCGAAGGCTCGGGATTGAGCGCGTGGTGATACCAGGCGGCCGCGGCGTAGGAAGGCAGATACAGGATATAGGGCAGATCATCGCCGGGCGCGAAGGTGATGGTGGGCGAGGTGAGAACGGTGGAACTGAGAATCACGCCGTTCAGGTAGATGCCGTGCTGGACGAGGTCGCTCGCCAGTACCGCCGAGCGCGTGGTGCCGTAGCTTTCGCCCAGCAGGAATTTGGGCGAGTTCCAGCGTTCGTATTTCGAGAGATATTGCCGGATGAACTGCTCGAAAGAATTGGCGTCTTGTTTGACGCCATAAAACAGTTTTCCCGTCCCGGCGGGAGAAATGATGCGGCTGTAGCCGGTTCCCACCGCGTCCACGAAGACCAGATCCGATGTGGCGAGCAGCGTATCCGGATTCGGCACGATCTGATACGGCGGCCGGACCGCGACGGTGCTGCCCGGTTGCGGCCAGACGATCTTGCGCGGGCCGAAGCCCCCGAAATCGACCAGAACGGAAGCCGCGCCCGGGCCGCCGTTATAGAGAAACGTGAGCGGACGCGAGTCGGGGTGGGCGGGCTTGTCTTCGGTATAGGCGATGTAAAACATCGAGGCGGTGGGCTTTTCGTTGCTGCCACGCAAAATGATTGTGCCGGCCGTTGCCGTGTACGCGACCCGCTGCCCGTTGATGGTGACCGTATGGTGGGTCGAAACGGCGCGTTCCTGCTCGGCCGACTCGGGCGGCTTGGCGGCCGGCGGGTGCGCTGCCGGTTTGGCCGCGGGTTTGGCCTGGGCGATCCCCGCGACGGGCAGGCAGAGGGCAAAAGCCAGCCCCGGGAGCATCGTCCGCATGAAAAACCGTTTCCGTTGTTTTGGCGTAAATGGCATCTGCCTTCCCCCTGTCGACCGATTGCCGAAAGCTTGCCGAAATGCGGCCGCTGACTACATGCCGAACCCGTCTATTTTCCCACGGCGGCGGCCATGGCGCCGGGGGGAATCGCCTGGCGTTTTTTTAGAGCATCTGGAAATCCGTTACCGGGTGCCGGCCCGCTATCGGGACAGCAATTCCGGCGGCTTTCCCGCTTCCCACGGACTCACCCAGAAATCCAGCGCCAGCCAAAAACTGTAGGCATATCGCATCAGCCCCAGCGAGAGCAGCACGCCGCCGCTCACCCAGATCGCCATCATCTTCCACACGGACAGCGAGGCCATCTGCGGAAGGAATATGACGCACGCCATATAAACCGGCGCGATCACCAGAAACGACACGATGTAGTCCAGGTACATCGCGCCGACGTAATAGCCGGACTCGGGCCAGTAGCTGAGGTGGCAGACCGGGCACTCCTCCCGCATCCGGAACAGGCCGCGAAACATCGGGCCGCGCCCGCAGTTCGGGCAGCGCTCCCGCAACCCGCAAAGAAGCGCTTCCCGGAACTGCCGTCGCGGCGCGGGCGCTTTTGCGCTCGCGCCGCTCATACGGTGATTTCGTCGATGAGGAAAAGATCGGTCAGGAAGGCGCGAAGGTGGCTCGAAGCGTTCAGGTTGTCGATCAACTGAGAGCCGAGGACCGGCTGCGCCAGGACCAGTCGCATGGCGGCCAGGGCGTCGCTCGCGTCGCGTTCCAATACGGCCAGAAAGCCGCGGTATACATCGGCCGGCTCAAAACCGGCGGCTTTTTCATCGATCGCCGCCCGGTAGACATCCGGCAACCCGGAGAGCGCCTCCGCGGCCTGCTCCAGCAGGTGGCGCATCGGCTCGTCCGAGGCGCCGCCATTGCCGCCCGGCAGCCCACGCGCCGCGTAGCCCAGCATGAATTCGTAGCATTCCTCGATCTTGTCAATGCGGCTTCTGAGATCGTTCGGCGTCATCGGATCGTGAGGGAAATTGTACGTCAATCGGCGCGGGACGGCCCGGCTCCGGCGTTTCCGGAGGAGACCACCCAGCGCTGCGGGTCATGCTGTTCGAGAAAATGATCGCGGCTGATCGAGCCAAAAATCATGGATTTTGTGATGGGGAGTTTTTCGGGCCGGAGGGCAAAATAGATATGCACGGTCACCAGGGCGATCAAGCCGACCCCGGCGAGGCCGTGCAGCACGTAGACGAAGCCCCAGGTCATGTCGCTCAGGATATAAGGATTCCGCGCCAGGAACGGGGTTTCGACGCGGAACAGCATAAAAGCGCCGGTCACGGCCACGGCCAGCCCGGCGATCACGATGATCAGATGGTATAGCTTGTTCTCGAAGGGATATTTGCCAAATCGCCGGGGCGGAGGGGCCGAGCGGCCCAGCGCGCGCAAGGTTCTGTTCCTGGCATCGGCGAGATCGGACTTATCCGGCCAGATGGAGCCGAAATTCTGGAAGAACGAAGCGTGCACGATATGGAAAACGATCGACGCCAGAAGGATCAGGCCGGCGACCCAGTGGTAGGTCACCCATGAAAAGCGTACGCCGACCTTCGGAAGAAAGGCCGTAAAGAGAAGAACGAGCATGGCCGCCGCCATCACCCAGTGGAATAGCCGCGCGGCCAGCGAGTGCCTTTCGATTTTGGCAGGCAGCGCGGCAGCGGCCCCGGGGGAAAGCGCCGGGCCGGCGAATTCCTGCCGCCGGGCGAAATAGCGCACCCAAATGGCATGGACGATGAGGAATGTCAGGCCGGCAATGGCAAAGACCCAGATCAACGCCCACGCAATGTGAATGGGCACCATCTGGCCCCACGGGTTCGCTGCCCACTGGATGATATGCACGCGCCTGACCTCCTATGCCGGCGTGGCGCAAATGGCGCGCTTCACGAGGTTTCTCATAAGGGGCAATTTGAAGCCGTTGTGTTGCAGCGGGACCGCGTCGGCAATCGCCAATTCCCCCGCCCGGGCCCCGGTCTGCTCATCGGCGGGCTGTCCGGTGACGGCCTCTTCGACCTGCCGCAGCCGCCACGGGTGGGCCGCCACGCCGTTCACCACCAGCCGTATCCGCCGGATCTTTCCGCCGGAAATCACCTTCGCCGCCGCGATGTTGACGATCGGGAAATCCCACACCGGCCGGTCGCTGATCTTTTCAAAGTAGAAAGACGCGTTCGCCCAGGCGGAGGGAATGCGAATGGCCGTCAGAATATCCCCCTGCTTCAATACCGTCATGCGGGTGATATCGAACCCGGGGCCGATGAAGTAATCCTCCGCATTGACCGCCCGCTCGCCATTCGAGTTGCGAACCAGCATTTTCGCCTCCAGGGCCACCATCGCCGGCGCCGAATCGGACGGGCTGACGGCGACGCAGCGGGCCGCGCCCAAAATGGCGTGCTCGCGATTCATGCCATACGGCGTATCCGCATAGCAGATATTTCCACCGGCCCGGTAACAGGGGAAGCCGCTGCGGTAATACCAGCAGCGGGTATCCTGGGAAACGTTTCCGCCGATGGTTCCCTGGTTGCGAATTTGCGGGGAGGCGGCGGACTCGGCGGCATCGGCGAGGAGCTTGAAACTTTTCCGGATCGCCGGATGGAGCACAACGTCGGTCAGAGTCGTCATTGCCCGGATTTCCACGCCGCCCCCGGCCAGCTCCCGCACTCCGCGAAGTTCCCGTATCCGGCCGAGATCGACCACGGCCTTGGGGCGCTTGATGCGATCCTTCAGCCAGTCGAAACTGTCGATCCCGCCCGCCAGCACCCACGCGTCGGTTCCGTATTGGGCCAGCACGGACAGCGCCTCCTCGATCGAGGTCGGCTGAAACAGCTCGAAGGCCGGCATCACGTCTCGGATGATGGCGCTACTCTCGCGGACGATTGCCATGTTCTTTCGTTCTCCCTTTGCGGCTAAATATCAGCCGCAAGCCCACTGATGACCGGGTGGCCGTTTTCGAGCGAGGTCAGGATCATGTCCAGCGTGACCGGCGCGCGTCGGAAAATGTCGTCTCCCAGGGCGTCCGATATGGCGTTCAATATGGCGCAGCAGCCTCCGGGCACGGGCGGCTCTCCGATTCCCTTCGCGCCGACCGGACCCTCCGGGTCGGGGATATTCAGCGCCGCCCAATCCATGCGGGCCGGGGCATCCAGGATCGTCGGCGGCTTGGTCTGGTAAAAGCGCCGGGCCACCGGAAGGCCAAGATGCTGGTCGAAGACCCACTTCTGGCCAATCGCGTGACCGATACCCAGCATGGACCGGCCGAGGATCTGGCCGCCAATCGCGGCCGGATGAATCACCCGGCCCGCATCGGCCACGGCCAGAAAATCGACGATTTTGTAGGTTCCCGTTTCGACGTCGATCTCGACCTCGGCAAACGAGGCGACGAACGAAAACACGGTGCCGTCCTGCCGGTAATTGTCGCGGGCAACGCCCATCAGGCCCCGACCGGCGAGGGCTTTCGCCGACCGGACCGTCATGGGATTGATATCCTTGGGCAATTCGTGGCCGTCGTAAACGCCGCCCAAGGCAATCGCCCTTTGGGCGGCGTGAGCCAACGTCATGACCGGGCCGCCGCCCTGGCGATAGACGCGCTCGTTGCGGACCTCGTAATTTTCCGGGCGGCCGCCGTGGTCCTTCGCGGCGATTTGCTGCAATTTCCCGATGGCATCCATGGCGGCGGCGTAGGCGGCGCGAGTCATGGCATGGGCAGTCTGGCTGCCCCCGGAAATGCAGGTCCAGGGCAGGTGCTTGCTCGTGTCGCCCCAGGTGACCACTACTTTCTCCCAGGGCATCCCGACCATTTCGGCGGCGACGCGGTGAACGTCGCTGAAATCTTCCGTGCCCAGATTGCCGATGCCGGACTGGACGTACATCTTGCCGTCGGGTTGGATCACGAACAGCCCGTCGAACCCTTTCGAACCGCTTTTGAACGAGCTGCTGGACACCCCGACGCCGCGGATCTTCGAGCCGTTCCGCTTGCCGCTGTTGGCCTTGCGCCGCTCCTCCCACTGGAACCGCCGGGCGCCCTGGTCGAGCGCCTCCTTCATGAAGCAACCGGTGGCGTGGGCCCGTTTACCGTCGACGGCGGGCCCCAGCGGGGCCTTGCCCTCGGGCGCGTTGATTCTGTGGATGGCGAGCAGATCGATTTTCAGCCGGCGGGCCGCTTTGGCCAGGACCGGCTCCATCAGCGTGATGCCCTGCAAACCGCCGGGCGAGCTTTGCGGCGAACGCGGCGGCGTATTGGTCAGGACGGAGATCCCGCGCCAGCGCATGGCCACCGGCTGATAGAGCAACGATACGATCTGACCCGATATATAGGTGTCATGCACCTCGTCATAGGGCCCGTTGTCGGCCACGACGAACATATCGAGAGCGAGGAGGCGGCCGTCCGGGCCGAAACCGGCTTTCATGCGCCCGGTCAGGCTGGGCCGGGCGCAGCCGATGTAGTTCTCGTCCTCGCGCGTGATGCGCATCATCACCGGCGCATGGCACTTTTTCGAAAGCATGGCGGGAATGATCAGATGAACCGAGGAGGTCACCTTGCTGCCGTACCCACCGCCCGTATATTCGCTGACAAGAACGACGTCCTCGGGCTTCATGTTCATCCAGCGGGCGATGGCCGGGACGGTCTGCGAGGTGCTCTGCGTGCTCCCGAAGAGGTGCAGCTTTCCGCCCTGCCAATAGGCCATGGAGGTGCGCGTTTCCAGGCACTCATGGCTGGTGTTGGGCGTTTGGAACGATTCGTCCAGAACGAGGGCGGCATTCTTGAAGCCGCCTTCGACATCGCCGTAAGACCACTCTCCGGTCGGCGTGCCCGTGGGCATCTTGCCCTCGTCGTAGCCCCGGAAATCCTCCTCGGTCCATTTGATTTCCCGAACCTCCGGCACGGGGGTGGTGCGCTTGGCTCCGACCGGGGCTTCCGGACCCAGGACCCCCCACACATTGCCTTCGACGCGCGCATTCGGGCCGCCCGGCCGCAAGCTGGCGAGCGGATCGATCACGAAGGGCAGGGGCTCGTAGGTCACGCGAATCTTCTCGACCGCGTCGGCGGCCGTGAGCTCGTCGACGGCGGCCACGGCGGCAATCGGCTCGCCCTGGTAAAGCGGCTCCATGGCGAGACCCCGCTCACCAAGGGGATTGGCCTTGATCAGGACGCCAAGGTCGGTCATGTAATCGGCCGGCGGGGGAAGGTCCTTCATCGTGAGCACAGCCCTGACACCGGGCATGGCCAGGGCCTGGGACGCGTCAATTTCCAGAATCCGGGCGTGCGGATAGGGGCTGAGCAGGAGTTTGGCGAAAAGCATGCCCTCGGCGCGAAAATCCTCGGCGTATTTCGCTTGCCCCGTGACCTTCGCGAAGAGGTCGGGCGTCACGTAGTTCTGGCCGACCAGCTTCGATTTGTCCGCAGGAGTATCGGCGGTGACCAGCGGCACCTGCGCCGCGGTTCCTTCCTGCTTGGAATCAGGCATGGCTCGCTCCCCGCGAAAGCTCTGCGCCACGCATCAGCGCGTCCAGAATCTTGTGGTAATCGGTACACCGGCAAAGGTTGCCGGAAACTCCCCGCGCCAGTTCCTCGCGGGTCGGGTTCGGGTTGACCTTGAGGAATCCAATGGCAGCCATGATAAAGCCCGACATGCAGAAGGCGCACTGAAAGCCCTGTTGCTCGACGATTCCCTGCTGCACAGGATGAAGCGTTCCATCCGGTCCCGCCAGGCCTTCGATCGTCAGGATTTTCCGGTTGCGGACGGTCTGCGTGAGCACGGAGCAGGAGTAGTGGGGCACATCGTCGAGAAGCACGGTACAGGAGCCGCACTCGGCGCGGTCGCAGCCGAGCTTGGTGCCCGTGAGGCCGAGCTTGTATCGCAACGTCATGGCCAGCGTCTCTTGCGGCATGACGTCGACATGGCGGCGGCGTCCGTTCACGTTCAGCGTAATCAACCGCCCCATGGAGCCGGGGGCCGACCCGAAGGCGCGCCGAACCTGGTTGCCAAAAATGTAGCCCCGGAACAGATAGGCCGATGCGGACACCCCGCCGACGGCGACCGCGGCCTTGATCACTTCCCGTCGCGTTAATCCCTTGGATTTTGCCGGTGATCCTGGATTGTCTGACATGGGCACGGCCCCTTCGGGCGAATTCCAGAACTGGATCGCGAAAACGGGGACCATGCTAATGCCCGAAGGAGCCCGGAGTCAACGACTTGAATCGTCCCGGGAACCCCTCCGTTTTTCAACCCGTTGCCGGTTCGCCCGGCCGGGGCATCGCCACCCCCGCCCCCCGCCATTCCCTTCCCGGCCACTTCCCGTCGCCATTGGGGTATTTCCTCTTGCAAGCCGCTTCGGTTCGCACTAGTCTGGAGGTGCTTGGGTCAATTTGAAAGAAAGCTGATCATGACAAAAGCTCTCTTAGTTTATCCCGAGTGGCCAGACACCTATTGGAGCTTCAAGCACGCCCTTCCCTTCGTGGGCAAGCGGTCCGCCTATCCGCCGCTCGGCCTGATAACCATCGCGCCCCTTTTGCCGAAACACTGGCAGAAGCGGCTGGTCGATACCAACGTTCGCCCGCTGACCGACGCCGACATCGCCTGGGCTGACATCGTGCTCGTGAGCGGAATGCTCGTGCAGAAGAAGCCGATGCTCGAAATTCTGGAGCGTTGCCGCCGGCGCGGCGTGAAGACCGTGGTCGGCGGACCGATCACCAGCAGCGTCGACGAATTGGGCCGTTACACCGATCACATCGTGATTGGCGAAGCCGAGGAAATCATCCCGACGCTCGTGGCGGATATCGAAGCGGGCCAGGCCAAACCGGTCTATCGCGCGCACGCCCTTCCCTCCATGGAAAAGACTCCCCTGCCCGAGGTCGGCCTGATCAGCCCGAAGTATTACAGCGGGATGGCCATTCAGTATTCGCGTGGCTGCCCGTTCAACTGCGAATTCTGCGACATCATCGAAATCTACGGCCGCGTTCCGCGCACCAAGAGCCCGGCCCAGGTCCTGGCGGAACTGGACGTGGTCTACGACGCCAAATGGCACGGGTCGGTTTTCATCGTCGACGACAATTTCATCGGCAACAAGCGCAAGGTGAAGGAGCTGCTTCCCGCCATCGCCGATTGGAACGCCCGTCACGGCCATCCCTTCACGTTCCTGACCGAGGCTTCGGTCAACCTGGCCGACGACAAGCAGCTGCTCCAGATGATGAAGGACGCCGGGTTCACGCGGGTTTTCCTGGGCATCGAAACGCCGGTCGAATCGAGCTTGAAGGAAGCGCAAAAGATGCAGAACACGCGCCGCAGCCTGGTCGAAAGCGTGCGGCGCATCCAGAACTATGGCATGGAAGTGATGGCCGGGTTCATCGTCGGCTTCGACAACGATCCCGATGACGTCTTCGACAAACAGGTCGAATTTATCGAGGAAAGCGCCATCCCGCTCGCCATGGTCGGCCTGCTGCAAGCCGTGCGGGGAACCCAGCTCTACCAGCGATTGATGAAGGAAGGGCGGATTCTGAACGACGGCACCGGCGACAACATGGATCTCCGGCTCAACTTCATCCCGAAAATGAACGCCGACCGCCTGATCCAGGGCTACCGCTCGATTCTCGAGCGCATCTACAGCGCCGAGGCCTACTATCAGCGCGCGCGCCGGTTCCTGGCCGATTACCAGCCCGCTTACCACCAGCCGCGCACCGCCTCCGATTACATGGGCTTCGCTCGCTCCATCGTGAAGCAGGGGGTTCTGGGCCGAGACCGGGCCGCCTATTGGAAATTCGTGCTCGACGCGGCCATGCATTACCGTCAGTCGTTCGATACGGCGATGACACTGGCCGTCATGGGCTACCACTTCCAGACCCTGACGCGCATGGCCTGCCAGAGCGAGTAGCCATCTCCTGCCGGCCCGAAGGCTGGCACCCCATTTCCGCGGCATTCCCGCAGGTACACCGGCAGGCATTCTTGTGACTGCTTGTACGTGGATTTTCTTCCCGGAGAAAAAATATCTAGGAAGCCGGGGGAGCGGCGACGCCCCGCTGGATCATCAGCGTGACCTGTTCCTCGTGAAGACGAGCGGCGGCGGCGCGAAATTCCTCGCGGCAATGCTTGGCATGCTTGAGTTTCCCGACGAACTGCCGGCCAACCTCCCGGCTGCTGGCGCGCACCGTCTTGCCCTCGAAGCGGAGTTCGTCGCTGTGGCACAGCGCGAACTCATACACCTCGCTCGTGGCCCTGGCCCACATCTCCTGCGTTTCGAAGAGCTCGGAACGTAGCCGGAATTGGGCTGCAAAGCCCTGCCGGAACTCGCGCCAGAAAAGGGTCTTTTCCCCCTCGCTCCATTGGGCCCCTTCGATTCGCCCTTTCACGCCGTCGAGGGCTATTCGCATTTCCGCCGCAACGCGCCGATTGATCTGGAACAGCTCGCGCACCGCGCGCGTCGCCCGCCCCATCGTCTCGGGGGAAAGGAACGACCTGGCCGTATACAGCGCGGCCAGGGCCTCCTTATCGGTCTCTTTAGACTGCTCGTTCACCTTGCGGTTGATATCGAAAAGGAGGGCCAGGAAATCGCGCAGGATATCGTCTTCTTCCCGATCCCGGCCGGCGGGAAGCGTTCGCGCGGGATGCGGATTTCCCTGCGCCGCCTCGCGAACCAGCCGCGCGATGCGCGCGCTTTCCGGGCCGCCCGGTGGCGCCGGCGCCAAAGAGTCCCGCCCGTCCTCGCCCGGCTCGTCCGTGACAACCGCCGTCTCCGGCCGGCGATACGCCGGGAGGGGCCGCCCGCAGGAAACGCAGGCTGCGGCGGGCTCGGCATTATTGGTGCCACATTGAGGACACTGCATTGGTCGCGCGACTGACCCCGTTTGTCCTTACGATTTCGGTGTCGGCTTGGCAGCCTTGGCCGCCGGCTTGGTCTCTTTTGTGGCGCCTGGTTTTGCGGAACCCTTCTTTTCCGTCTGCGTTTGCGGCATGGGCGCCTCGCCGCCGAACACGGAAAATTGCTGCAGTTGCCCGTTGCCGTTGTCGGTCAGCACGGTCCGCTGAGTTTTCATTTTGCCCGACTTGGTGGGAGTCGCCACATCGATGACCTCGCCGGTCACTTTCAATCCTTGGGCCATCGAAACCGGCGAAACCTGCTTAAATTGCTGCCTTGTCTCGATCGTTCCGTTCGGCTGGGTGGTCTTGACGGTCGAAACGCGCTGGACCAGGGACAATCCCCCGCCCTTCGACGTGATCGTTCCGCCCGGCGTCATGACGTAGGTGCTCACTTCCTTGTGATCCTGGCCGCCCTTATCCTTCCAGTCCCGCGTCACCACCTGCTGCGCAACGGTGAGATTGCCGTTGCCGTCGATGGTGTAGACCTTTTTGTCCGTGGTTTGCCGGCCCTGGCCTTCCTTTTGGACGACGGTTTGGGTTTTCTGCTTCGTCGCCCAGCCGCCATTGCCGTTCGGCGTCATCAGCGTGCTGGTGGTCTGCTGGGCCGTGTCGCCCGTATGCTGCACTTCGTGAATTTTTTGCGATGGGGACATCCCGCCATTCATGCCCGGCGTGAAAACGGTGACGTTCGTGGTGGTCGAATCCGGTCCGCTGGGAACCGTCTCGCTTTCCAACTGGCGCGTGACGTCCATCTGGCCGTTAACGTCCAGATGTGACTGCCGTGTGACGGACTTGGACTTGCCATTGCCCAGATCGGTGGTATCGGTCTGGTTGACGCCGATCAGTTCGCGGTTCCCATCCGGGTTCTGGCCGTAAATCTTCGTAATCTTGCGCGTCGTGTTGGCATTGATCTGGATCGTTTCCGTTTCCTGGTCGACGAGGGTTCGTGCGCCGCCGTTGGCGCCGGGCACGGAAATCTTTGTCGCCTGCACCCCGCCTCCACTCCCGCCGGAGGAGGAAGTCGTGACCGTGACGGGCGGCCGATTTCCCGAAACATCCCCGCCCGAGCTAACCGTTTGTGTCGCGGGCCCTGTCGCCGAGCCTGTGGAAGCAGTGTTCGCGGCGGGCTTTTTCGCGGGTTGCGAGGCCGGCTTCTTCGCCGGCGTGGGGGGAGTGTACCAACCCCAGTTCGTCGACTGGGCCTGACACTGGGCCGGAGCAATGGTCAGAGAAACAATGGCCAGCGCCCCGGCGGCCAAGCCAAATTCCAACAGTCGCAGCATGTTCCGCGCCGGAAGCTTCATAGAACCTCCTCTTGCCAATTGCCTCGCGTAGCCCAACCCTTCTATTTTCCACCAAAACCCGGCCGGGCGGCTATCACCGTTTCATGCCGAGGGTCCTAACAATCGCCCTTGCCGTTCTAGAACCAGGGCAAAATAAATGACCGGGAAGGAACAGAGCACTACAGGCCCGTATTTCAATACCCGGGCGGGGCTGCTTCAGGGGCTGGAATCCCTCAATCCGCAGGGGTTAAAGCCGCGTTGCTTATGCGAACCTGGCGAAACGGCTGAAGCCCCGCCCTGACGTAGAACAGCGAGGCTCTCCGGCAGACTCCGAAGCTCCGCACACGGAACCGGGGGTGGGAGCCGGCTTCTAGGGAGCCATGTGGGCGGCTCTCATGCAGAGATTGAACAGACCCGGGTGCTGGAAAATCTCGGCGTTGATCATGGCGGCCAGCGCGGATTGGGCATCGAGGAGTTCCGCCGCCCGGCCTTCCTGATCCCCCTTCAGCGCGTGCACCAGGTCGCGGGCGGCTTCCTGTTCGATCTGCTTTGGCCGCATCGTGGACATTTCCTCTTTCAGGTAGCCGACAATGGCCTGAAATTCGCCGTGGTCGAGCCACTGCCCGTGACATTTCGGGCACCAGTCGATCAGTATCTTCGTCTTGCCAAAAATCACCGCAACCATGTTGACCGTCTTGCAGCGGACGCAGAGGCGCTGGGTGGAAATGACACTGGCCTTTTCAATGGTGTCGATTTCGTCGTTCAGCCAGCGGAGCGAAGCGCCGACGACCGTGTTCTTCAGCGTGCGCAATTCGTCTTTCGCCAGCCAGATGCCTTTGCATTTCGGGCAGCCTTCGAATTTCATCGAATGGAGTTCGTAGAGCGCCAGCGCGTTTCCGCAGGACGGGCACAGGTCCGCCGTGCTGGCAACGCGTTTCGAGCCGAGGATGGGCTCGACCTCAACCTGGAAATCGGTCTCCTCACTGCTTTTCCGGATGCGCTTGTACCAGTAGGGGACGTGGGCGTTGTTCACGAAATCGGAAAAGCCCTTGCCGGTCACCGGCATGATGGCGGCGAGGTTCTGATCGATCCGATCGAGTTCACCGGCGTCGAGCCAGAAGCCGCCGCAGTTGCGGCAGTAGTGCAAATGAATGTCGTCGGACTCGAGGAACTTCACCCTGGAAAGCGTAAAGTCGTCGCAGCGCGGGCATTTTTTCGGATGAGATTCAGGCTCATCCTTCTCCCCGTGCTCGCAATACTCGATACTGCCCTGCACTTGAAACGCCATCTTGTCGAGCATGCCGGCATCGAGCCACAGGCTCCCGCATTTTTCGCACATGTTGTAAGTGATCTGGTTCTTCTCGGTGATGACTTGATTGGTGGTCATCCCGGCGCCGCAATGAAGGCATAGCATGGGCGAAGTCTCCGGGGGCGCGGGGCGGCGGATTTGTGCCCACGGCCCGCTTTTGGGTCACGGAACCTTACCTCTCTGCCGAACCATGGTCAAGCAGTGCTCGGTGCCGGGCGCGAACTTGGACGAAACCTGACGGAGGCCGCCAGCGTCACATACAACGGTTATGATGCGCGCCTGCCACCTGCATTGATGCCGTTATGACCGGGTCGGAGGCGCGGAGGAGGATGGTATGAGGAAAACCGTGGTGGGGGCACTGGCGATATTGGCGCTGTCGGCCGGCGTCGCATTCTCCGCCCAGCAACCGGGCGGAATGGGTAGTCAGATGGGCGGCCAGATGGGCGGCCAGATGGGCGGCGGGCAGATGAACGGCCCGATGAATGGGCAGATGGGCGCCCACAAGCGCGGGCGCATGGGCAGAATGAACATCGATCAGCGCGTCGCCAAAATGAAATCCGACCTCAACCTGACCGATCAACAGGCCGATCAGGTGAAGGATTTAATGGTAAAGCACAGACAGGAGATGAGTTCCTGGCACGAGAGCCACTCGCAGGCGACCCGGGCCGAGATGCGGACGCAGCGGCGGCATATGATGGCCGAAATGAACCACGGCATGAAAAAAATACTGACGGCCGAACAGTTCAAGAAATTCGAAACGATGAGGCAGCAGATGAGGCGGCAGCGGATGAAGAAGGGGATGCATCAGGGGCCGCAGGCACCGCCCCAAAACTAGCCTTCCCGGCAATTCCCATCCGAAACCCCGGAGAGCGCCGCGGCTGAAGGACCCCCGGTGGGTCCTTCTCTTCCCCCGCGGCGTCTCGCCGGAACTGAATGACTTCCCGGCCGGGACAGAAGCTTCAAGCCTCCACGGAGCCTGGAGAACGGGGTGCTTTTTCGTTCAGGATGAGCTCGCTTCGGAATGGGTCGCATCCACGCGCCCGATTTCGTCGCGCAGACCCGTTTCCGACTGAACGACTTTCAATCCCTTCGCGCTGATCACGAATTTCGATCCCCGCCAGCGCATGGCCTTCGGCACGACGTCCTCCACCCACCCCGCCTCCAGCATCGGCTGAACCATCTTGAAGGAGATATTCCGGTGGCGGCCCTCCCGGGGGAACAGGCTCGCGATCGTGCCGCCGCGCGTGTGGACAATGGCAATCATGCCCCCGTCGGCCAGTGTGTCGAGCAACTCGTGCTGGACTGAGGATAGGGACGTCTGTTTCACACGCGCGAATATATACTAGAAAGATACGTTACTCCATGAAAACTATTCTGTATGTTTACCCAGAATGAAACAGCCGCCGAGGTCGCACTCAGTCCAGCAGCCTGACAAAAACTTCGTTCGAAACTGCCAGGCGCGATGGCGCCAGGCGCAGCCGCCCGCCGGTCATTTCCACTAAGCCCTCCGCCGCGAGCGGATCTACCCGTTCGGCCAACTGAACACCGTAACGGTCCTCGATGGCCTTGAGATCGATTCCGTCCAGCTGCCTGAGGCCCAGGAACAGTTCCTCTTCGAGCGCCTGCCGGGAATCGACGGCTTCCCTGCCTTCCGGCGCGAGGCGTCCCTGCTGGATTGCCGCAATGTAGGCCGCCGGGTCGTGGGCATTGGCCCATCGCTCATGCCCGTCAAAGGAATGCGCGCCGGCGCCGAAGCCGAGGTACGGTTCGCGGCGCCAGTATTTCAGGTTGTGCCGGGAGGGAAAACCGGGGATCGCCCAATTGGAGATTTCGTAATGGTGGTATCCCGCATCGGACAGCCGGGCGCAGGCCCACTCATAAAAGTCGGCCATCTGGTCGTCGTCCGGCAGCAAGCCCGCGCCATAGCGACGGCCCCCGGCCAGCGATTCCCGGCCCAACCGGCTCCCCTGGTCAATTTCCAGGATGTAAATCGATATGTGGACCGGTTCCAGCCGCAGCAACTCACCCACCGACGCCTGCCAGCTTGCCGTCGTCTGATGCGGCAGCCCGGCGATGAGGTCGAAGCTGACGTTATCGAATCGCGCGGCGGCCAGCAGCCGGGCCGCGGTGAAAATATCGGCGCGGCGATGGCGCCGGCCCACTGCTTTCAGCTCGTCGTCGTGGAAGGACTGCGCGCCGAGGCTGATCCTGTTGAAGCCCGCTTTCCGCCACGCCCGCGCCCGGTCTTCGGTCACCGTTTCAGGGTCGGCCTCGAGCGTCGCCTCCTCGATGGCGCCGGGAAACGTTTCGCGCACGGCCTCGACGATTTTTGCGAGGTAGGCGGGATCGAGCAGGCTCGGCGTGCCGCCGCCGACGTACAACGTGTCGATTTCGTATCGCGGCGCCGGGTTCCATCCCGCCAGGCCCGCGTCCCGATAGAGCCCGGCATGGCCGCGGATCTCGCGGCACAGGGCATCGACATACGGCCCGTGAATATGGGGCGAAAAAACGCCGGTGGAGAAATTGCAATAGCTGCACTTGGCCTGGCAGAAGGGGACCTGGACGTAAACCCCCAGTTTCCGGCCCGGGTTCCTGAAAGCCTTTTGGGCCGGGTCGCTCATACGGCGGGATCGGGCACGATTTTCACGCGAATCCGGCGCTGGCGCGGCCCGTCGAATTCGCAGAAGAAAATTCCCTGCCAGCGGCCCAGAGCAAGCCGCCCGTTTTCAACGAACACCGTCTCGGAGATACCGACCATCGCCGATTTAATGTGGGAATCGGCGTTGCCCTCGAGGTGCTGATAGTCGAGGCCGCGCGGGACCAGACGATCCAGCGCGGCGGCGATGTCGCGGGCCACCGCCGGATCGTCGTTTTCATTGACCAATACCCCGGCCGTGGTGTGCGGCACGAAAAGATGGCAGACGCCCGAGCTGACGCCGGAATCGGCCACCGCGCGGCCAACCGCGTCGGTAATATCGAGGATCTCCAGGCGTTCCGAGGTCTGCACCGGCAGTTCCGTCGTGAGAGCGCGAGTATGGTGATCGGATTTAGGCAATTCAGGCAGTCCCAACCCTGCGCGCCAGCCCGTGCGGCTCGCGCCTGGGGCTTGTCAGGTTATCCCTTGGCGGCCATCGCCGCCGAGGAAGACGCGCCGTAAAACCCGTACCAGGGCTTGGCCGCTTCGATGGCCTTATTGACGCGCTCGATATTCCGGACGCCTTCGCCCTTGAGCCACTCTTCGAGTGCCTTGGCTCCCTGCCTGGCGTAAACGGCGATGCCGTCCTGCCAGGTGGCGCGGCCGCAAAGAACCCCGGAAAAGGACACGCCGGCTTCGGCGGCCAGTTCCAGGCTTTCGACGAAAACGTCGTTCGTGACGCCCGCCGAAAGGTAGATAAACGGCTTGCCGGCCGCGGCGGCGGCGTTACGGAAATGCTGCTTGGCTTCGTCGCGGGAATAACAGGATTCCCCGCGGCAAGCCTGCGTCCCCTTCACGAACGCCAGATTGACCGGCACTTCGACCTTGAGCATATCGACGCCGTACTGGGGCTTTGAGAATTCCGCGATGCTCTTGCCGACCACCTCCGGCTTGCGGCGCGCGAAGTCGATCCCCTTGACGTCCATCGAATCGTCGTAACCGACGAACTCCAAAAAGAACGGCACGTCCGCAGCGAGGCATTCCGCGCCGATCCGCTCGACCCAGGCGTGCTTGTGGTCGTTGATCTCGGCGGTCTCGAACGGGTTGTAGTAGAGCAGCACCTTCACGCAATCGGCGCCCGCATCGACCAGCCGGCGTACCGACCAGTGATCGAGCAGGTCGGGCAGGCGGCCCGGGCGGGTATTGTCGTAGCCGCTGCTCTCATAGGCGAGCAGCAAACCGCAGCCCTTGGCGCGGCGGCGCGAGGCCTCCAGGCCGAATTCCGGATCGAGCAGAATCGCGCTGGCGTGAGGCGTGAGCACGCCGGCGACCGTCTGCTTGAATTCCCCCAGCATGGCGGCCGTGACGGCGTTCTTCTCGACCCCCTTTGTCTTGGCAATGGCCGAGCGCAAAGACCCTCGTTGATCCATAGCCGCGGCGGCAATCACGCCGCGCGCGTTCGAAACGGCATCGAGCTTTTGACGTTTACCGGGAGTCATCGGAGTCTCCTTCCTCAAAAGATAATCATAAGCTACTGCGGCGCAAAGGTCAGCGGTAAACCTCCGGGCCGGCCCCGGAACCCCGAAAAAACCGCCGAAGGCTCCCGCGGGAGGGTTTCCCGATTCAGCCGCCCGGCTCAGTCCAGTGAAACGACGATATGCTGGCCCGCTTCGGGCGAGGCCAGGCGCTCGAGGGCATCCATCAGGGGCAAGCCTTGCCAGGCCAGCATGGGCAGGAAACAGAGCGCCCGTTCCTGAAGTTCATGATGGGGATGGAGGAGATCGGTCAGCAAGTGCTCGTGGCGGTCGAGGATGCCGTTGCGCGCGCCGAGTGCACGGCCGGCCTTTTCGTGCAATTTGGTGTATTGATACAGAATTTTTCGCTCGACCGTCTCCAGGGCGCCGGAAAGCGTTGCATCGAGCCGCGCCAGGGGATCGCGCAAGTTCGCAAGAATCTCCCGCAGCTTCGCCTCGCCCTCGGTGAATCGCTCGATCAGGTCACCGGGCAGCGATTCCCGCTCCATGGCGGCGCGTAGGTGCTGGCGCCCCTGGAACACGTCCGCGATGGATAAATGGTATTTCGAGAGCAGGCGGTCGAGGGTTCGCGCGACGAGTGTAAAACCCGGCCGCGCCAGAACGGCCGGCATCGGCACACCCAGACGCCGGTAGACGACCTCGGCCTGCGCGAGATAGGCGATCTCGGCCGGCCCGCCGATGTAGGCGGCCGTGCCCAGCAGCGCGTCCTGCACCACCGGCCGCAGCAACACGTTGCCGCTGGCCCTTTCCGGCCGCTCCGCGAGCGTCTGGCGGAATTCGCCCGGCGAGAAATGAAACCCGCCGACGTGCAGCCGGCCGCCGCGGCATTCGACCGGGAAGCGGCGTCCCTCGATTTCCCAGAAGAGCAGCGTGCTTTCGTCGGTGACGCGCACCTGCGTGTGATAGCCGTCGAAGGAGAGCCGCTCGGCGCGTGCGAGCAATTCCTTGTCGAAACCGTCGCAGGAATCCAGCGCGCCGAGGTAGAGATGGCCCGCCAGCCGGCGCAGCCGCGCATCGGTCGGGTCGACCAGCAGCAATCCCCTCCCGCTGAAAAGCCGCCTCATCAGCCGCCCGAAGGCCGACGCCAGCGTTTCCCCGGGACGGTACGATTCCTGCAAGGCCCGCGCGACCGAGGGCGCCGACGGCCCTTCGAGCCGGCTGCATACGGTTTCGACCGCCGCCACAACCTCCTCCGGCAACGCGACGGCTCCGACTGGCCGGCCTTCGACTTCCTTCGGAAACGGAAGATCGATTCGCTCGAAACCCGCGTGGGTTGCCCAGAAACACTGGTTGACCTCGGCCAGGTCGTGGTCCTCGGTCGCCATCCAAAAAATCGGCACGCCTTCGACGCCGCTCCCGGTCAATTCCTCGGCCAGGCGCACGACCCCGAGCGCTTTGTATATCGTGTATGCCGGCCCGCCGAACAGGCCCACCTGTTGGCCTGTCACGATGGCCGCGGCGCCGTTCCGGAAACGCTCGAGACTTTGTTCCACCGAGGGGTCGGGGTCGGGCCCAAGCCGCTCATTTTGCTCGCGGAGCACGTCCGCGACCGCCCCGCGCATCCGCGGCGAAGAGTCAGCGCGGCGCGCCGCTTCGAGAACCCCTTCGCGGCTGGGCGGATGAACGTAGAAATCCGACAGGCGGGAAAAATCCTCCAGATAGTCGGCTAGAAGCCGCGAGGCATGCGACATGCGAGCAAGGGGATAGGACCTACATTCCATGGGTAAGGGTCATTGTCACATGGGAGAAGATGCGTCCGCAATCGCCCGGGATTCAACGATTTTCGCCCGGGCCGCCGAAGCCGCGCACGGGCCGTTTTATACTGGAGCGGCGCGGGCCACCGAGTTCATGAAAACAGGAGCGGTATGAAAATCGACCTTTTGGTGATTGCGGCTCACCCCGACGATGCGGAACTGACCAGCGGCGGCACCCTCCTTAAGGCCGCCGCGGCGGGCTACCAGACGGGCATTCTGGACCTGACCCGGGGAGAAATGGGAACGCGCGGAACGCCCGAGCGCCGCCTTCGCGAAGCCGCGAGCGCCGCCAGAATTCTCGGGGTCCGCGTGCGGCGAAACGCGGGGCTTCCCGACGCCCATTTGCGCGTCTGCGACGAATACAAGGCCGCCATCGCCCAGGTCATCCGCGAGCTCGAGCCGCGCACCGTGATTCTTCCCTATTGGGAAGGCCGCCATCCCGACCATTACGTCGCCTCGACCCTCGGCTACGAGGCCTGTTTCCTCGCCGGGCTGAAAAACTACGACATCCCGGGACAGCCGTTCCGCCCCGCGAAAATTCTGTATGCGGCGGCCTACGCGGACGTCCGGCCCACGTTCGCCGTGGACATTACCAAATATTACGAGCGGAGGCGCCGCGCGATTCTGGCCTACAGCTCCCAATTCCGTCCATCGGTGCGCGAAAAGAGATCGCGCGTGCCGATTCCCCTCGATGAGCTCGAAGAGCGCATGGGCCTGCAGGCGCGCGCCTATGGATACATGATCGGTGTTCGCTATGCGGAAGGATACGTCGTACGGGAAGTGATGCAGGTGGAAGACGTGGTGAATCTGCCCGTGCGGTCCGTCTAGCGCCGCCCTTACGGCCGGCGGCGCCTCGACTGAAATATCGACCGGAACCTCGCTAAGCGCCGGTCGCCGCCAAAATCCCCAACCCCGCCAGCACGCGGTCAATCGTCGCCCGGACCTCGGCGCTCAGGCCGCGCAGCGGCTCCCGCACCGGTCCTCCGTAATATCCCAGCCGGTCCAGAACATATTTCGTTCCCGCCACGCCGGTCTGCGAGACAAGGAGTTGAGAGGCTGGCAGCAGTTTCCGCTGCAAGTCCCTCGCCTCCTCGAACCGGCCGGCGAGAACGGCTTGATAGAGGTCCACGCAGGCTTCCGGCAACGAATCGGCAAGCCCCAGGATTCCGCCGGAGGCGCCAACCATCAGGGAGGAAACCAGCGTTGAGGCCGAACCCACCAGCACGCGGAACGAAGCAGGCACGGCATTCACGATCTCCGCTACGCGCTGCACCGAGCCGGAACTGTCCTTGATCCCGACGATGTTCGGATGCTCGGCCAGCCGGGCGACCAGGGGCGCTTCCACGGTGATGCCCGTGAACTGAGGAATCGAATAGATGACAACCGGAATGGGCGACGCCTCGGCGACGCAAAGGAAGAAGTCGGCCAGAACGTCGGGCGTCATCAGCGGCCGGTAGTAATGCGGCGTGCGGACGAGCGCGACGCCGTAGCCGATTCCGGCGGCGCGGCGCGTGAGCGCGATCGTTTCCGCCGTCGATTCCGCTCCCGTTCCCGCCACCAGGATTTTGCCGCCGGAGGCCGCCTCGGCGACCGTCGCCCAAAGCTCTTCGGTCTCGGCCGCGCTCAGCAGGACGGCCTCGCCCGTAGAACCGGTGGCGACGTAGCCGGCCGCCCGCGTGCGATTGTACTTTTCCACGTTGCCGCGCATGTGGGCGACGGAAAACCGGCCACTCGAATCGAACGGCGTGGTGAGCGGGAGAAAAATACCTTTCAATTCCGGCAGGTCAGGCATGTTCACTCCTCGGCGACGGATGATCTTCCGGCGCGGCGTGGACCGTCGTGGGAGCCACCGCCCTGTGCCGGTGCAGATCCTGCAGCGCCGCCACATGGAAAGTATGGGTCTGCTGTTCACGGATGGCCTGGGCGGCCGCATGAGCGGCCGCAAGCGTGGTGATGCAGGGAAGATTGTGGCGGATCGCGGCGCGGCGAATGGAGATTTCGTCGTAAAAGGACTCGCGTCCGAGCGGCGTATTGATCACCATGTGCACCTTGCCGGTCTTGATCCAGTCGACAATGTTCGGGCGGCCTTCGTTCACCTTGAAGACCGTCTCCACGTCGATTCCCGCGGCCTGCAAGGCCGCCGCCGTGCCCCGCGTGGCGATCAGATGAAACCCGGCCGAAGCCAGGTCGGCGGCGATGGGAACGACGGTTGGCTTTTCCCTGTCGTTGACGCTGACAAAGACGGTGCCCGAGGTGGGCAGTGAAGCGCCCGCGCCCGCCTGGGCCTTGGCAAACGCCTGGGGAAAACTGGTGGCGATGCCCATGACTTCCCCGGTCGAGCGCATTTCCGGTCCCAGGATCACGTCGACGCCGCGGAACTTATTGAAGGGGAAAACCGGCGACTTCACCGCCGAATAATCGCGCACCGTCAGCTCCAGTACGCCGTTCACGCGGACGACGGGAAGTCCCAGGTCGGCCAGCTTGCGGCCGGCCATCAATTTCGCGGCGACTTTGGCCAGAGGCACGCCGGTGGCCTTGCTGACGAAGGGCACGGTGCGGGAAGCGCGCGGATTCACCTCGAGAACGTAAACGATGTCGCGCTGGATCGCGTACTGCACGTTCATCAGCCCGACAACGTTCAGCGCGCGGGCCAGCTGCGCGGTGCACTCGCGGATGCGGTCGATCACCTCCGGCTTGAGCGTGGCCGGGGGCAACACGCAGGAGGAATCGCCCGAATGCACGCCGGCCTCCTCGATGTGCTCCATGATGCCGCCGATCACGACGTCGGCGCCGTCGGCCAGGGCGTCCACGTCCACCTCCGTCGCCCGTTCCAGGAATTTATCGATGAGAACCGGCCGCGGCGGGACCATCTGCGCGGCGCGCGTCATGTAGCTGCGCACGGTTTCCACGTCGTAGGCGATCACCATGGCCCGCCCGCCGAGCACGTAGCTGGGCCGCACGAGCACGGGCAAGCCGATCTCGCCGGCCACGCGAACGGCCTCTTCGGCGTCGTGCGCGATGCCGTGCCGCGGCTGGGGAATGCCCAAACCGTCGAGCAGGCGGCTGAAACGGTCGCGATCCTCGGCCAGATCGATCGATTCGGGCGCCGTGCCGATGATCGGCGCGCCCATCGCCTTCAGATCGAGAGCCAGGTTCAGCGGCGTCTGCCCCCCGAACTGGACGATCACGCCGGTCGGCTGCTCGCGGTGGATCACCTCGAGCACGTCTTCGAGCGTGAGCGGCTCGAAATAGAGCCGATCGCTCGTGTCGTAATCGGTGGAAACGGTTTCCGGGTTGCAGTTCACCATCACCGTTTCATAGCCTTCGTCCTTGAGCGCAAAGGCGGCGTGGCAGCAGCAGGAATCGAATTCGATGCCCTGGCCGATGCGGTTCGGACCGCTGCCCAGGATCATGATCTTGGGCCGCGCGACGACTTCGGCTTCGTCCTCCTCCTCGTAGGTCGAATAGAGATAGGGCGTGTAGGATTCGAATTCCGCCGCGCACGTATCCACGCGCTTGAAAACCGGCCGCAGCCCCAGCTCCACGCGCCGCGCGCTGACCCGCGGGGTGTCCATCCGCCAGATCTCGGCCAGCTCCTCGTCGGCGAGCCCGCCGCGCTTGGCGGCCAGCCACTGCTCGCGCGTCGCGCCGGCAAAGCCCGCCGCGGTCATCTCCCGTTCGAGCGCGATGACCTCGGCCATCTGCCCGATGAACCAGGGATCGATCTTCGACACGTTGTGGATTTCCTCGGTGCTCATGCCCTCGCGCAGCGCGGCGAAAATCCAGTGGATACGGTCGGGACGCGGCACCAGCAGCCGCTCGCGCAGGATCGCCGGCGCCGGTCCCGACGGCGGATGCCAGATGGCCGCCTCAAGCGAACGGATTCCCTTCCCCAGCGCCTCCTTGAAGGTGCGGCCGATGGCCATGACCTCGCCCACGGATTTCATCTGCGTGCCGAGGGTCGAATCGGCGCCGGGAAATTTCTCGAACTGCCACTTCGGTATCTTGACGACGACGTAGTCGATCGTCGGCTCGAAGCAGGAAGGGGTCTTGCGCGTGATGTCGTTCGGGATTTCATCGAGCAGCATGCCGACCGCGAGCTTGGCCGCGATTTTCGCGATCGGGAAGCCGGTCGCCTTGCTGGCCAGCGCCGAGCTGCGCGACACGCGGGGATTCATCTCGATGACCACCATCCGGCCCGTCGCCGGATCGACGGCGAACTGGATGTTCGACCCGCCCGTTTCGACGCCGACCTCGCGGATCACCGCGGCGGCGGCATCCCGCATCCGCTGATATTCCTTGTCGGTGAGCGTCTGCGCCGGCGCGACCGTGATCGAATCGCCCGTGTGAACGCCCATGGGATCGAAATTCTCGATCGAACAGATGACGACGAAATTGTCGCGGGCGTCGCGCATCACCTCCAGCTCGTATTCCTTCCAGCCAAGCACCGATTCCTCGACCAGGGCTTCGTGCACGGGGCTGCAATCGAGGGCATAGGAAATCGCCTCGGCGAATTCCTCGCGGTTGTAGGCGATCGAGCCGCCCGAGCCCCCCAGCGTGAACGACGGCCGGATCACTACCGGATAGCCCAACTGCTCGGCGACGGGCATGGCGTCCTTGGCGTTGCCAACCAGCACCGACGCCGGCACCTCGAGCCCGATCCGGCGGCAGGCATCCTTGAACTCGAGCCGGTCTTCGGCCACCTTGATCGCCCGCAGCGACGCCCCGATCAGCTCGACGCCGTACTTTTCGAGCACGCCGCTCTCGGCGAGCTGCACCGCGGCGTTCAGTCCCGTCTGCCCCCCGACCGTGGGCAGCACGGCGTCGGGGCGCTCGGCCGCGACGATTTTTTCCAATGAGGAAGGGGTCAGCGGCTCGATGTAGGTCCGGTCGGCGATTTCCGGGTCGGTCATGATCGTTGCCGGATTGGAATTCACTAGAACGACCGTATAGCCTTCGGCGCGCAGCGCCTTGCAGGCCTGCGTTCCCGAGTAGTCGAATTCGCAGGCCTGGCCAATCACGATCGGCCCGGAACCGATGATCAGGATTTTCCGTATGTCAGTCCGTTTCGGCATTTATCCTCAATATTCCTCGCTGCATCCCAATTTGGCCTTCCGCCCGCTCACGGTCGCCCCGCGCGCATCATTTCGATAAAGCGACCGAACAGGTAGCGGGCATCGTGCGGACCGGGCGACGCTTCGGGGTGATACTGCACGCTGAAGAGCGGCAAGGAGCGGTGCCGCATCCCCTCGTTCGTTCCGTCGTTCAAATTCACGTGGGTGACTTCGACCTCGCTCGAGGGCAGCGAATGGGGATCGACGGCGAAACCGTGATTTTGCGCCGTGATTTCCACCTTTCCCGTTCCCAGGTCCTTCACCGGATGGTTCGAGCCGTGGTGGCCAAATTTCAGCTTGAAGGTGCGGCCGCCCAGGGCCAGGCCGCAAAGCTGGTGGCCCAGGCAGATGCCGAAGATCGGAACACGCCCCGCCAGTTTGCGGATGGCCTCCACGGCGTAGGTGACCGGCTCGGGATCGCCCGGCCCGTTCGAGAGGAATACACCGTCCGGGCGAAGCGCGAGAGTATCCTCGGCCGGGGTCGCGGCCGGAACGACGGTGACATCGCAGCCGGAATCGACCAGCAATCGGAGAATGTTGCGCTTGATGCCGAAATCGTAGGCCACCACGCGAAAACGGCGCTGCCCCTCCCCGTCCGCGGCAGGGGCCGCGCGCGAGAGTTCGATCGAAGGCTCGCTCCACCCGTAGGGACTCCGGCAGCTCACGCCGCTGGCCAGTTCCAGCCCCGCCATGGACGGCAATGCGCGGGCTTCTTCGACCAGCCGGTCGGGCGGGGTGCCGTCGGTTGCGACGATGCCGCGCAGGGCGCCGACGCGGCGGATGTGACGCACCAGGGCGCGGGTATCGACGTCCCAGATGACCGGAACGTTCCACCGTTCGAGATATTGCTGCGCGGTTTCCGCCGAGCGCCAACTGGAGGCGAGATGCGAAAATTCGCGGACGACCAGGGATTCGATGTGGGGACGCGAGGCTTCTTCGTCATCGAAATTGGCCCCGACGTTGCCGATGTGCGGATAGGTCAGGCAGACGACCTGGCCGGCATAGCTGGGATCGCTGAAGACCTCTTGATAGCCGGTAAGACTGGTATTGAAAACGACTTCGCCGCCGCGGCGCGTTCGAGCGCCAGCCGCCCGGCCGTTAAAGACGCGCCCGTCTTCGAGCGCCAGGGTAGCGCGGTTGTCCTGCAGCAGGTTCAGGGAGTCCTCCCGGAAAAATCATTTTACCGTTTTAGCGGAGACTTCGCCGATCGAACCGAAGCGGTCGACCGGCCAATAGGCGAAAACGGCCTTGCCGTAAATATAGCGCCGCGGCACCGGACCAAAGACCCGTGAATCGTTCGAACTGTCACGGTGATCGCCCATTACATAATACTCGCCGGCCGGCACGTAAACCGGCGGGTAGCTGGCGTCGTCCAGATAGCGCGGCAGGACGTAGGGTTCGCGAATTTCCCTTCCGTCGACGTACACATGACCGCTTCGAATCGTCACCGTTTCGCCCGGCAAACCGACCACTCGCTTGATAAAAGATTTCGACGGGTCCAAAGGATACCAGAAGACCACGACATCGCCACGATGAATCGGCTCAAAATGATAGACGAACTTGTTGATGAAGATCCGTTCCTGGTCGGAGATCGTCGGCGCCATGCTGGTCCCTTCGACTTTTACCGGCTGGTAGAGAAACACGACGATGAACATCGCCAGGGCCAGCGCGACCGCGAGATCGCGGAGCCACGTGCGAATCTCGCGCGGCCACCAACCCCAATCGGGAGGCCGCGCTTTTTCAGGAGAAGCAGTTGGAGAGTTCTCTTCCATTTCCTCCGGGCGTCCTCTCATTCTATAACAGGTCCGGCGCCGGGCGGCCTACAGAAACGGGCACCGGCCGGCCGGTTCCGGCGGAGCGAAGCGGGGCCTGGCGGCGGAAAGCGCTTGGCATCCGGTCCTGGAAGTCCTGTACTTCCAGGGCAGGCGATTGCGAAAACAGGTTTGCGCTCAGCGGTTTCCGGGGGCATGATGCTGTGATATAAACCCCTGATTTCATTTGAGCAACGGGCATAAGGCGCCCGGGTCCGGCGAAGCGGGGTCTGCCAGCGATGGATGCGGTCACTCTACGGGGTGTGACAAAGCAGTTCGACGGGCTGACGGCCGTTTCCGGTCTCAGCTTGTCCATTCGCGAAAACGCATTTTTCGGCCTGCTGGGCCCGAACGGGGCCGGCAAAACCACCACCCTGCGAATGCTGCTCCGGATGATCATCCCCGACAGCGGCGACATCGAGATTCTCGGACAACCGCTCAGCCACGCCACCCAGGACCGGATCGGGTATCTGCCCGAGGAGCGCGGCCTCTATCCGCGAATGCGGGTGCGGCAGGTCCTGATGTTTCTGAGCGAGCTCAAGGGGCTACGGGAAGCCGAAGCGGACCGTCGGACGCGGCAATGGCTCGAACGGCTGGAAATGTCCGATTGGATGGAGCGGAGAATCGACGAACTGTCCAAGGGGATGCAGCAGAAGGTGCAGTTCATCGCGGCGGTGCTGCATGAGCCGCCCCTGCTCATCCTGGACGAGCCGTTCAGCGGATTCGATCCCGTGAACGTGGCCCTGGTGAAGAACATCATGCTCGACCTGCGAAAGCGGGGCACGACGATCATCCTCTCGACGCACCGGATGGAACAGGTGGAGATGATGTGCGACTCGATCTGCCTGATCAATCACGGGCGCAAGGTGCTGGCCGGCGAGCTGCGGGAAATCAAAAAGGCGTTCGGGCGAAACATGGTCCGGATCGAATACATCGGCAACGTGGACGGATTGGGCCTCGAACGATTCGCGACGGACATCAACCGGTTTGGCTCGGTCGTCGAAGCCAAGCTGCGTCCGGAGATCGATCCGCAGGAGATTTTGAAGGCCGCCGTCGAGCGCGGCGTCGCCCTGGCGCGCTTCGAGCTGATGGAGCCGCCGCTGGCGGATATTTTCGTGGAGTCGGTGACCAAGGCCCGTGCGTAAATTGTGGCTGATCATTCGGCGGGAATACACGGTCCGCGTCCGGACGAGGACTTTCGTCCTCAGCACGATCGGCCTGCCGACGCTGATGGTCGTTGTGTTCGCGGTCCCGGCCTATTTTGCGAGCCGGCGCGCCGGGCAAACGCTGCGCATCGCGGTCGTCGACGAAACGGGCGGCATCGGCGTCCTGGCCGCGCAGCGGCTCGCCATCCCGGAATTGCCGAACGGCAGCCCGCAATTCGATGTCGTCTCGACGATCGAGCGGCCCGCCCATCCGCAGGTGACCGAGAGCCGGTTGAAGCAAAAAGTTCTCGCCGGCAGTCTGGACGGCTATCTCCTGATCTCCCCCGCGCCGGGCACCGAGGAAGCAGCCCGGTTCTATACGCGCAATTCCGGGGATTACGCGCTCGGGTCGGCGCTCGCCAACGCCCTGACGCAGGCGGCGATCGGACAGCGTCTGGCCGAGCGGAACGTTCCCGTTTCCGATCTCGACACGTTGCTTCGCCGCGTGGGCGTGAGCGTGGTGCAGGTGAAACAACGGAGAGAGCGGAAGGAGCGGGGACAGACGTTTCAGGCCTCGATCCTGCTGGCGGGCATTCTGTATATGAGCCTGCTGCTCTATGGCGTCACGACGATGCGCTCGATCATGGAGGAAAAATCGACGCGCATCATGGAGATATTGCTGTCATCGGTCCGGCCGTTCCCGCTGATGGCCGGAAAGATCCTGGGAGTGGGAGCGGTCGGTTTGACGCAATTTCTGATCTGGGCGGGATCGGGAGCGCTGCTGCTCGGATACGGAGAGATGATGCTGCGAATGCTCACCGGAGGCACGGCGAGCTTTCATCTGCAGCTACCCATGACCTTGTGGCTTTGGTTCGTCGTCTATTTTTTGGGCGGGTATTTCCTCTACTCGTCGCTTTTCGCCGCGCTGGGCGCGGCCGTATCGAACGAGCAGGCGGCGAGCCAGGCACAGTTCCCGGTCACGATGCTGCTGGTCGCATCCTTCATCATGTTCCCGGTGGTGGTCCGCAATCCGGATTCGACTCTGTCCGTCGCGTTGACGATGGTCCCGTTTTTCTCGCCGATTCTGATGGTGATGCGCGTGGCGCTCGAGCCGCCGCCGCTCTGGCAGATGCTGCTATCGGTCGGGATCCTGGCGGTGACGACGGTGGTCATGGTGTACGCGTCGGCGAAAATCTACCGCGTCGGCGTGCTGATGTACGGCAAACGGCCCTCGTTTCTGGAGCTGTTGCGCTGGCTGCGGTACACGTGACGGCCTGACGGGGCCTTGTGCCGGAGCCGCTTCCCGGCTAAGGGCGCTGGCGGCCGAACAGGCGCAGATCGCGGCTAACGCCGAACGTAAAGCCTGTCGAAGGGTCGTTCGGATAGACGCCGGCGATCGCCGCCACGTCCCACTCGAATCCCCCGCCGGAAACCACCAGGCCCATTCTTCCCTCCCCGCGGCTCTCGGTGCCGTACAGCGCCGGCGTGAGCTTGCGCGAGGAGTAGCGTCCGGAGACTTCCCCCATGACGCTGACGCGGCTGGTCAGCGGGTAGACGAGCGCGCCGCCGTAGAGAAGCTCGTCGTTTTGCGAGAACTTGGCGTTGGGGGACTGCAGGATGCCGATGCCCGAGTCGCCAAACGCCTTGAGACGCCCGATGTGCTTCTGGAGAATCAGGCTGGCGTAGACGTTGGTGGCGTTGTTGCCGAGGCCGCGCGCCTGATTTGTGTTGGGCATTAGGAATCCGAAGCGAAAAGCCACGGCCGGCGCGCGATGCTCGCGGCGCAGGAGCAGTTTCGTCCAAAGGCTGAAATCGCCCACGTCATGGGTGGAATTGGCTCCGGTCAGGACCGGGGTAACCGGCGCGGGGACCTGGCCGTTCACCTGGAGAAAGTTCTGCACCGTGCCCTGGAGCTGCACTTCGACCCGCCGCCCCACGCCCATGCGCATGTTCAGCACGCCGTACGATGTGAGATCGCCCGAGAGGCCCGATAGCGGGTAATCCATATTTTGGAGGAAATCGAAGCCGCCTTGCACGCGGAGGATGCCCGTCGGAACGATATCGGCGTCGGGGGTTTGCAGCGGACGATTCTGAGCGCGTACCGGCGGCGCGGCAAACCAGACGGCGAGGAAAATCCCCAGCAGGATAACGGTTCGCTTCATTCGCCTTCCCTTCGAGAAAAAAGAACCCGCGTATCGTAGGGCACCCGAGCCGCCCCGGGCAATTCGAATCATGCGCCGGGCCACGCGCAGAGCACGATGGCCAGCGCCGCAACGACGGCTGTCTCGGTCCGCAGGATCAGCGGGCCGAGCGAGGCCTCCGCAAAGCCGGCCTGGAGGGCCAGCGCGTATTCCTCCTCCGTCCAGCCGCCCTCGGGGCCGAAAGCCAGAACGACGGAAGAGGGGGGCGTCAAGGGCCGAAAACGCTCGAAACAGGGCGCGTCGGGACGCTCGGAAAGGAGCAGTTTCTTTTCGGCCGTGCTTTGGCGAAACACCTCGGCGGGGGAAAGCAGCGGCAGCACGCGGGGAGGCGCGATCCGGCGGGATTGCCGGGCCGCTTCGTGGGCGATTTTCTCCCAGCGCGCATGGCGCTTGGGAGCCGCTTCGAGAAGGGCCCAGTCGGTGCGGGAGGCAGCCACCGGTTGAATGGCGCCGGCGCCCATCTCGGCCGCCTTTTCGAGGGCCCATTCGAAGTGCGCGAAGCGGATGACGGAAAGCAGGAGCGTGACATCGACCGTTAGCGAGGCCGATTCGACCGGCTCGACCAGGGCGAAGTCCACCGACTCCCGGTCCACCGCCGTCACTTTCGCGAGCCAGACCGCCTGGCCGTCGCTCAGCTCGTAGAGCTGGCCGGGGCGCGCGCGCAGGACGCGCCCGAGATGGCGGGCGTCCTTGCCGCGCAGGCAGGCGCGACCGGCGTCAAATGAATCGACCAGAAATCGGCGTCGCATAACGGCTCCTCAAACGACCGTACGCGACGCGTTCGAGATTTGGCAAGCGCGCATCGCGAATCGGACCCGCGGCCACCGGTGTCAGGGGGCGTCAGGGATGGTTCGGCTGAAAGCGCGGCATGCCGAATTGCCAGAAGAAGAAAGAGAGAAAATCGGCGTACAAGTCCTCCTCCTGTTTGCGCGTCGCGCCGAACCCGTGCCCACCCTGGTAATTCACGCGAAGCAGGACCGGCTTGCCGCTGGACGTGGCGGCCTGGAGGCGGGCCGCCATTTTCGCCGGCATCCACGGCGCTACGCGAGGATCGTTCATGCCCGTCGTGAGCATCACGGCGGGATACGGCACGCCGTTGCGCACGTGCAGATAGGCATCCATGGCGTAGAGATCCTCGAAACCGGCTTGCGTATCCACGCTGCCGAATTCGGGGACGTTGACGAGGCCGTTGGCGGAATCCTGCGCGCGCACCGGGTTTGTGAGCCCGACTTCGATCATGGCGGCGGCGAAGAGATCGGGACGCTCGGTGATGGCGCGGCCGATGGTGATCCCTCCGGCCGATGCGCCGATAATGCCCAATTTCGAAGCGGAAGTATATTTGTGAGCGATCAGGTATTTGGCGCAGCCGATCAGGTCGCGCCACGTGTTCGGCTTGGTGAGCTTGTAGCCGGCCTTATACCAGGCGTTGCCGTATTCCCCTCCGCCACGCACGTGGCAAACGGCGAAAATGGCGCCGCGATCGAGAGCCGCCAGGCGCATGGGGTTGAACGTGGGATCGATCGTGATTCCGTATGCGCCGTACGCCTCGATGATCGTGGGATTCGAGCCGTCCCGCCGCAGTCCCTTCCTGTAAACCACCGATAGCGGCACCAGCGTGCCATCCCAGCTGGGCGCTTCCAATTCCTCGGAGGTGAGATCGGACAGATTGTCGTAGGGGCCCGAGGGCTGCAGGCCGGTCAGGTCGACTTTGTTCGTGGCAGGGTCGTATTCGAGAACTCGCCGGCCCTTTACCCAGGAGGTCATGAAGATCAAGGCTCCCGGGAGCCGGGGATCGGAAGGATACAGGACCGCATAGCCCTGGAACGGGAGCGGCAGCCGGGAAACCGAGCCGCCGTAGGGTATGCGGAGAATGCTGTAGACGCCGCCGGCGAGATCCTGCAGGTAGACGGCATCCGATGAGGCCACGGGAGAACTCAGAACCCCGGGACCCTCCGGCACGATGAGCCTGGCATCGGCCAGGTCGGGATGGGCCAAGCTCGTTTCGATCAGCTGGAAACGCGGGGCGTCCTTGTGCGTGAGCAGGAAGACGTCGTTGCCATGGAGGGCAAAATCGGTGACGTCGGCGCCGGTGTCGCAGATTTTTTTCCAGGGAATATCGGGCTTGCCGATGGCCGAGAGGGGCGCGTCGTACATGGTGACTTCGTTCTGCACGCCGTGGTAGAGGACCCCGAGGGCGTAATCGGTTCCCGGCTGGACCGTGACATATGGCATGTCGATGGGCAACACGGAAACATCGGGGGAAAGGCCGTATCCGAACACGGCCACGTCTTTTCCGAGCGGCTCGCCGAGGATATGGAGGTACACCTTGCTTTTCAGCTCGGTTTGCGAGGAGGAAACGCCGGGCCCCAGTTTCTGCATGCGGTTGTAGAGGAAACCGCTGCTATCCGGCAGCCAGGACACGCCTCCAAAACGGGCGCGATCGATCCGCACGGGAAGATTTTTGCCCGTTTGGATGTCGAGCACGCGGATCGTGGCATTCTCCGATCCGCCGAGGGAGATCCCGTAGGCGACGTAGCGGCCGTCGGGCGAAGGAACGTAGTAATTGATGGCGGCGGGCTCTCCGCGCGGCCCGTTGTAGAGACGGGTATCGACCAGCAGCTTCTCCCGGCCGCCCAGTCCCTGGCGCATATAGAGGTTGGCGATGTTCTGGCCGGCGAGGGCCTTCAAATAAAAATAGCGCGGCCCCTCCATCCGCGTGACGGTGTGCACGAGCGCCGGTTCGGAATTGTCGTATTTCACGATATCGGCCAGCAGCGCCTTGCGGCCGGGGATGCGGCCGAGAGCGGCTGTCGTGTAGTCGGCCTGCGCTTTCATCCAGCGCCGGACTTCGGGACTCTTCAAATCCTCCATGTAACGGTAGGGATCGGTGATTTTTATGCCGAAATAGGTATTCGTCACCGGACGAACGGGCGCGACCAGCAGCCTCCCTTGCGCAAGCGCATGGGAAGAGAAAAGAAGAGCGGAACAGGCGAGCCAGGCGGCGATCCTTGCGCCGAATTTCATAGCAACCTCCCGGGGATATCCCGTTAAACGCTAAGCATAGCTCACGGGGCTACTTCGCCACGCACGCGGCCGGGCCGGGTGGGGAATGGATTCACCCGGCGAAGAGAGCCTGCTCACGGCTTCGACGTTCGGATAAAAATTCCGTGGCCGTTCAGGTTATGAATGAAGGTGAAATCCTTTAAGGACCCGCGCATTTCGTGAACCAGGCGCGTAATCCCTTCGCAGCCCAGGAATCCGTAATCGTCGAAAACAATCGCCGCCCCCACCGGCAAATGCGGCAGGACCCACTCGACGACGTCCTTTCCCGATTGGTAGACGTCGACGTCAACGTGTAGAAGGGAGATCGGCCCGCTGACCCAGGCGGCGGTTTCCTCAGGAAAAATTCCCCGCAGCAGCCGCGCGTTCGCCGCGCCGGTCCTCTCCAGCAGTTCCCAGGCGACCTGCTCGGACGTGTCGGCGTGTTCGCCGCCTACGTACCTCGTGTCTTGCGCGCCCGCCTTGACGACGCCCTTGAACGTATCGGCCAGATAGACCAGTTTGGCGGGAGCAGCCAGGGCGAGCAGGCAGCCCGTTCCCCCGCGCCACACGCCTACTTCCAGGATCGAACCGGGAACGGCAGCCGCCTGTTTGGCCAAACTCCACAGCTCGTAGCAACGGTAGATATCGACGCGAGTAAAGTCCTTCACGGCGTCATAGGCTTTCAAAAATTCCTGGTCGGAAAGCCACGGCGAATAGGTTGCCCCTGTGCGCAGTTTACTGTGGAGCAGCTCGGGGGATCGCTCGTTACTCCACACCACGTTCTTCCGCCATCGCCACAGAAGCGGTCGGGTCCCTTTACGCACGGCCCGTCCCGCGCGGGCACCGCTTTTCAGTTCTCATGAACCGATACCATAGCAAAGATTGCGTCGCGATCCAGCCCGGGCAAAAGCCAAAAGGGTGGAATTCATGATAATAGTTGTACGGGAGCGGGCGCGCATAACGCGCTTTTCGGTTCTCCCGAAAAATCCCGCGAAGGAACCATGGAAATGACAGAGACCGCACAGACCGGCACGGCCAAACAGCAGGTTCAGCAGGACTACGAGGCATTTCGGGCGAAGGGCCTGAAACTCAATCTGACGCGCGGCAAGCCGTCGCCGGCGCAGCTGGATTTGAGCGCCGCATTGCTCGCGCTTCCCGGCCCGGGCGATTACACGGCCGAAGGCTCGACCGATTGCCGCAACTACGGCGTCCTGCAAGGGATCGCCGAAGCGCGCCGCCTCTTTTCTGAGATTTTGGGCGCGCCGCCCGAGCAGATGGTTGTCGCCAACAATTCCAGCCTGGCGCTGATGCACGACACGGTGGTCTATTCGCTGCTCAAGGGGACTTGCGACAGCCCGGCGCCATGGTCGAAGCAGCCCGAGGTTGCGTTTCTCTGCCCCGTTCCCGGCTACGACCGCCATTTTCGAATCTGCGAGGATTACGGCATCCGGATGATCCCGGTCGCCATACGGGAAGACGGCCCCGACATGGACGAGGTGGAGCGCCTGGCGGCCAAGGACGCATCCATCAAGGGCATGTGGTGCATGCCCAAATACAGCAACCCCACCGGCACGATCTACTCCGGCCCGACGATCGAGCGCCTGGCAGCCATGAAAACCGCCGCGCCCGACTTCCGGCTCTTTTGGGACGACGCCTACGCCGTCCATCACCTGACGAGCGAGCGAATCGAGATCGCCAAAATCCTGGAACTGTGCGAGCGGCACGGAAACCCGAACCGCGCGTTCATTTTCGGCTCCACTTCCAAGGTCACGATGGCCGGGGCGGGACTGGCCATGTTCGCCGGCTCGAAGGACAACGTGAAGTGGCTTCTGGCCAAAATGACGCCGCGCACGATCGGTCCGGACAAGCTGAATCAGCTGCGCCACGTCCGTTTCCTGAAGGACAAGGAAGGGATTTTGAGTTTGATGGACAAGCACCGGGCGCTGATCGCGCCCAAGTTCCAGAAGGTTCTGGACATATTCGCCGAGAAACTGGCCGGCGTTCCCGACGTTCGTTGGACGCAACCCAAGGGCGGCTATTTCATCAGCCTCGACGTGCCCAAGGGCTGCGCCCGCCGCGTCGTGGCGCTCGCCAAGGAAGCGGGCGTCGAACTCACACCGGCCGGCGCCACGCATCCCATCGGGAAGGACCCCGAGGACCGCACGATTCGCATCGCGCCGACGTTCCCCGATCTGGCCGAAGTCGCCCAGGCCGCCGAGGGCGTGGCCCTGTGCGTACGGCTGGCCATCGCGGAGAAATCGGTGGCATAGACTATCCGCGCATGGCTATCGGGCAGAGGGCCTGGCGAGGCAAGGGTCTGGCAGATAGAAGGCAGCGCGGAGTGGAAAGCGGGCGCGGCTAGCTGAAGATTTCCTTGATGCGCTCGAACAGGCCCGAATTCCGGCTGGCGGGCCGGTTTTCGATGTGTAGGCTTTCGGCGAGCTGTTCGAACAGCTTGCGTTGCTCGCGAGTCAGCTTCGACGGCATGACCACCTGAACGCTCACGTACAGGTCGCCCCGGCCGCCCTCGCGCGGGTCGGACAAGCCTTTTCCCTTCAGCCGGAAAATCTGGCCGGATTGAGAACCCTCGGGAATCTTGAGGTGTTCCTCGTCGTTGAGCGTGGGAATCATGACTTCGGTTCCCAGGACCGCCTGCGGCACGCTGAGCGGAACCGTGCAATAGAGATCGGAGCCGCGGCGCTCGAAAAACGGGTGTTCCTGCACCTGAACGTAGATGTAGAGATCGCCGGTCGGACCGCCGTTTGCGCCGGCTTCGCCTTCGCCGGAAATGCGGAGCCGGGTGCCGGCATCGACGCCGGCGGGGATGCGGACTTCAATCGTGCGGTCGCGCTCGACGCGCCCGCGGCCCTGGCATGAGCCGCATATATCGCGGATCACCTTGCCGTTTCCACGGCAGGCGGGGCAGGTGCGCGAGATGACCAGCGGACCCTGCTGATAGCGCATTTGGCCGCGCCCGTGACACGACTGGCAGGCGACCATGCCGGCGCCGGGCTTGGCTCCGGTGCCGCGACAGGCCGAGCAGGTTTCCTGCCGCGGAAGCTTGATCTTCGTGTGGACCCCGGCCGCGGCCTGCTCGAAGCTCAGCGTCAGGTCATAGCGCAGGTCGGCCCCGCGCGCGGCGCGCGTACGACCCGAGCGGCGCGGTCCGCCGCCGAACAGCTCCTCGAACCCAAACAGGTCGCCCAGGCCGAAAATGTCCTGGAATTCCTCGAAAATCGTCTGGCTGAAATCGGGGCCCATGACCGGGCGGTCGGCCAGACCGGCGTGGCCGAAGCGGTCGTAGACGGAACGCTTCTGCCCGTCGCTCAGAACGCTGTAGGCTTCGGAGCATTCGCGAAAGCGCTCCTCGGCCTGTTTCTTATCGCCGGGGTTGCGATCCGGGTGCCAGCGGAGAGCGGCCTTGCGGTAAGCGCTCTTGATCTCCTCGGGGCTGGCGGTGCGGGCAACGCTCAGCACTTCGTAATAATCGCGTTTCACCTGTTCGGGCATCGGAAATTCAGTTGACCTCGGGCGGCGCGGCGGCCACGCGGACCTGTGCGGGTCGCAGGACGCGGTCGCGGAACTTGTAGCCGGCCTGCACCTCCCCGATGACCGTGTCTTCGGGATAGTCGCTGGTTTCGACGCTCTCGAGGGCATGGTGCACGCGCGGGTCGAAAGGCTGACCGGTGGGGTCCGGCATGCGCACAACCCCGCTCTGGGCGAGCAGGTCGGCCAGCTGGCGATGAATCATGGAAAACCCGCGGAGATAATCCTCGTAGGCCGGGTCCTGGTGAGAGGCCAGGGCGCGTTCGAAATTATCCAGCACCGGTAGCAGCGATTCGGCCAGGTGCCCGAGAGCCCGTTCCCGCTCCTCGCGGCGCTCGCGTTCCACGCGCTTGCGGTAATTCTCGAAGTCCGCCTGGCGAAGGACCAGCGTTTGGCGCAAATCCTTCAGCTCGGCTTCGAGGCGGCCGATTTTGTCGGCTTCCTGCCGCAGATCCGCCTCTTCCAGGACGGTGGAATCGGGGGCGGCGGCCTCGGCCGGGCTCTTGCTTCCCGTCTCGGACTCGGCGGATTCGGTTGGATGGTGACGGTCGCTTGGACGGCTCAAGGCGTGCTCACTCCGCTCAGGGTTGAACTGACGTGCTTGGCAAGAAAGGCGGCGGCGGTGATCGCCCGCTCGTAATCCATGCGCAGGGGCCCGAGAATGCCCAACGTGCCCGGGGCGCGATTGGGGTCGCCGAACGGTGCGCTGATCAGCACCAGACTGGAGCCGGCGACGGCCATTTCGCTCAGCCCGATGCGAACCGAGACGGGCTCGGGCGTTTCGATGCAACTGGAGAGAAGATCGACCAGCCGGCGTTTCTCCTCGATTGCGGCCATCAAATCGCTCAGGCGCCCGGGGTCGGCAAATTCCGGCGCGGCGACAATCTCGGCGGCGCCCTCCAGGTACAGTTGGCGGGCGACATCCTCCTCGAGCAGATTCGGATCGCAGAGCAGAATCGCGCGCGCGGCCAGATGGCCGTAGGAATCCTGGTCGCGAGCCAGACGCCGGGTCAGATCGACGCGGATGGCCTCGATCGTCCAGCCGGGATAATGACGATTCAGGTCGCCGGCGATGCGGTCCAGCTCCGCCTGGGTAAAGGCGCATTCGGTGCGAATGATCTTGTCGCGGGCGCGGCCGCCTTCGGAAATCAGTACGACGAGGACGCGGCCGTCGGGCATGAGAAGAAAGCGGATGTGCTTGATCGAGGAGCGCGAAAGCGGCGGACACAGAATCCAGCCGAGCCCGTGAGACACCTTGGCGAGAATGTGGCCGGCGCGCTCGAAGGCCTGATCGAAGGAAGTGGCCGAATCCATCTCGCGGCGAATCCATAGCTCGTCGTCTTGACTCACCTGCGCCAGGGCCGCGAAGCGGTCGATGAAATAGCGGTAGCCGGCGGCGGTGGGCAGGCGGCCCGCCGACGTATGCGGGTGGCACAGGTAGCCGGAATCCTCGAGGTCGGCCATCACGTTGCGAATGGTCGCCGGGCTCAGGTGCTCGGCGTGCCGGCGAACGATGGCGCGCGAGGATACCGGCTGTCCGCTCTCGATATAGGCGCGGACAACTTCGGCCAGAACTTTCTCGTGCCTTTCCGAAAGTGTTTCCTGGTTCATCGCGTTTCCACACCGCCGCGCCGGATCGACATTCTCCGGCAGTCAGTTCCATTCCTTTTTTGTATTTTACCTAAGATGTCAATTCGGCGCAGGGGGGAAGCGGACCGCCGGTGCTTGGGGAGACGCCCGGGTGTATACTCCGGCTCGCCGGCCGAAGCAGAGCGGGAAGGCGAAATTTCGATACCGGCCTCGGATGCGAGGCGCGGTCGAGGGACCCATCGACGCAACTCTGCTCATCGCGCTCTTCCTTGCCCTGCTGGTGGCCCTACCGGCGCTGGCGATATACGCGTCGGCGCGCATCCGCCGGCTGGAATCCCGGACACCCGGCCCCGGCTCTGGCTCTGGCCAGGGCGCCACTCGCACGCCACTGCAAAACCCGAGAACCCTCCAGGAGCGGCTCGACGCAATCGAGAGACGTCTGGCGGCGCTCGAAGGGCAAGCCGCGCCGGAGAAGGCGGTTCCGGCTCCCATTCCTTCTGAACCCGCGCCGCGCCGAACGGTCATTCTTCCCTTACCGAAAACGGCCCCGCCGGGCGGCTTCGATCTGGAATCGGTGCTCGCGGAACGATGGCTGATCTACTTTGGGATCGCCGCCATCCTGTTCGCGGTAGCCTTTTTCATCAAGTACGCCTTCGACAGCCATTGGGTGGGCCCGCGCGGGCGCGTCGAAGTGGGCCTGGTCGCCGGAACTTTGGTGCTGCTCTGGAGTCACCCGCTGATGCGCCGGGGATACCGGTATTTTTCCGAAGCAATCGCCGGGCTGGGCTCTTCGGTGCTCTACCTCTCGATCTGGGGCGGATGGCATTACTACCGGCTCTTCACCGCCGGAACGGCCCTGGCGGCAATGGCCGTAATTACCGCCGTGACGGCGGCCATCGCCATCCGGCGCGATTCGCAGCGGCTGATCGTCGTGGCGCTCGCCGGTGGGTTTCTTTCCCCGATTCTGCTGAGCACGGGACGAGCGCACGAATTCGTCCTGTTCAGCTACAACGCCGTGCTGGCGGCCGGAATGATCGGCGTCGAGCGCGTGCGGCGCTGGCCGTGGCTTCCCCTCCTGACATTCTTCTTGATCGAGCTCTATTTCTGGGCGTGGTACGCCGCTTTCTACTCCGGGCAGCAGCTGTGGACAACGCTGGCCTTCGCCGCCCTGTTTTTTCTGATATTCGCCGCCCTGCCGACGCTCCACGGGCGGCGCAGGGGCCGCATGGCGGGGGCGGAACTGGCCGTGGTGACGGCGAACCTCTGCTGCTTCCTCATCGCGCTATGGGTTCTGCTGCGCCCCGATCACCGCTGGCTGCTGACGGCCGCGTTTCTGCTGCTGGCAGCGGCCCACATGGCCGAGCGCCGCGCGCTGCCGGAGGGGTCGCTGACGCTGCGGCGATTGATGACAACTCTGGCCCTGCTATCGGCAACCCTGGCCCTGCCAGCGCGCCTGGACCACCAGTGGCTCACGATTGCATGGGCGGTCGAAGGGGCGGTGTTGGTATGGGCCGGGGCGCGAGCCGGGTCGTGGCGCGAGCGCGCGGCCGGGTTGCTCGTGCTGGGCGTGGTGGCCATCCGGCTGGTCGCGCTCGAAATCCCGGTGCACCTGTTTTTGTGGAACGCCCGGATGGGGACGTTTGCCGCCTGCGTGGGCTGTTTTTCGATGGCGGCGGCGGCCCTGAGCCGTTCCGCCGGCGGCATGCAGCCGCGAGAAAAGAACATCCGAGGGGTTTTGCTGGTCGCGGTGAGCGGGTATTCCCTGCTGGCGCTTTCGCTCGAAGTATGGGACCTGTTCGGGCGCCTGGCCCTGGCGGGAATGGAGCATCGCGCGGCGCAGCAGATGGGCTTGTCCGTGCTGTGGACGCTGTTTGCAACGGGCCTGATCGTCCTGGGCATCGCCCGGAAATCGGCGCTGCTGCGGTGGGAAGCGCTGGCGCTCTTCGCGCTGACGGTCGGAAAAGTGTTCCTGCACGACCTCTCGTCGCTCGAACGTTTCTATCGCATCCTGTCGTTCCTGGTTCTGGGGATTCTCCTGCTGCTGGTTTCCTTCCTCTACCAGCGGCGGACGGCGGAGAAAAAGGATGCGGTAGATTTACCGCCGATCAAGAGAACCGGCTGAACCGAAAACTTCGGGAGGAATCTCTCCGGGCTTTTACCTCTGTCCTCGAAAGAACCGCTAGTCGCCGGTATCGCCAAATTCCCCCGTATCGATCTGGGCGCGCTGCAGGCGGTCGGAATAGTCGATGTAGAGCGACTTCCATTCCGAGTAAAAGTCGAGCGCCGCAACGGCCGCTTCGCGGTGGCCGTTGCCGGTCTGCTTGATCCCGCCGAACGGCAGATGGGTCTCCGCGCCGATAGTGGGCGCGTTGACGTAAACGATGCCCGTTTCGAGTTCGCGCATGGCGCGAAAGGCGCGATTGACGTCGCGCGTGTAGATGGCCGCCGAAAGGCCGTAGGCGACGCCGTTGGCGACGCGAACCGCCTCCTCGTAATCGTCCACGGGAATGACCGAAACCACCGGCCCGAAGATCTCCTCCTGGCTGATCCGCATTTTCGGATCGCAATCGGCGAAAACGGTCGGCTCGAAAAACCAGCCCTTTTCCCACGCGCCGCCTTCCAGGCGATGGCCGCCGGTCGCCAGGCGCGCGCCCTCCTCTCGGCCGATCGCCACATAGCGCGTGACCGTTTCGAGCTGCTGGCGGTTGATCAGCGGGCCCATTTCGATTGATGGGTCGAGACCGTCGCCGACGCGCAACGCGGCGGCGCGCCGGACGAGTCGGTCCAGGAATTCGCGGTACACCTTCTTGTGGACCGCAATGCGGCTGGCGGCCGTGCAGCGCTGGCCGGTCGTTCCGAAGCCGCCCCAGACGGCGCCGTCGATCGCGAGATCCAGATTGGCGTCGTCCATGACGATGATGATGTTCTTGCCGCCCATCTCCAGGTGGCAATGTTTGAGATCGGCCGCGCAGATCTGGTTGATCTTGCGCCCGGTTTCCGTCGAGCCGGTAAAGCTGACGAGCCTGACGCCCGGGTGACGAACCAGCGGCTCGCCGGCCTCTTCGCCCAGGCCCGTCACCAGGTTCACGACGCCCGGCGGCAAACCGGCCTCGCCTAAAATTTCGACCAGACGGCAGGAGGAAAACGGGGTGTCCTCGCCGGGCTTGAGCACGACCGTGTTGCCCAGGATGAGGGCCGGCATGATCTTCCACGACGGAATCGCCATGGGAAAATTCCACGGCGTGACGAGGCCGCACGGGCCAATCGGCTCGCGGATGCTCATGGCGAATTTGTTTTGGAGCTCGGACGGCGTCGTCTGGCCGAACTGGCGGCGGCCCTCGCCGGCCATGTAGTAGGTCATATCGATGGCTTCCTGGACGTCGCCGCGGGTTTCGACCAGGATCTTGCCCATCTCGCGCGTCATCTCGCGGGAAAGATCTTCTTTGCGCGCGACCATCCATTCGGCGGCGCGAAAGAGGATTTCGGCGCGCTTGGGAGCCGGCGTCAAACGCCAGGAGGGAAAGGCCCGGATGGCGGCTTCGACGGCGGCGTCCACGTCCCGATGATCGGAGGCGGGAAAGCGGCCGATGACGTCGTCGTGGCGGGCCGGATTGCGATTCTCGAGGGTCCGGCCGCCTCTCGAATCGACCCATTCGCCGTCGATGAAATTTCGATAGATGTTCGGAGCAGTCGTGGGAGCCAAGCAGCCTCCTAGCAAACGTCAGTCAAACGGGGCTTCCGTCAAGCCGGGCGCGTTTCAAGCCGGCGCGGCGGATCAGGAGATCGTGTTGCTGCGGGGGCAAAAACGAGCGCGTGGGAAACGGATTTCGGCAGCGAAGTTCGCTGGCGGCTATTCGCTCGAGCCGGAGCTGTTGTCCGCAATGAGCGGCCGCGGCGGAGCCAGGCCGGCGACATCGGAGCCGAGGCCGAGTTGTTGCAGGGTCGTCGCGTCGATTTTGCCCGTGGGATTTAGGCCGTGCGCCACCTGAAAGTCCCTCATGGCGCCGATGGTGCTGGAATCCCACTGGCCGGACGGGTCGCCCTGATAGAAACCGGCGCGAGCCAGCGCCTGCTGGATCTGGTCGATGCGATTGGAACTGGGCCGGACCTGAGTGCGGAACCGGGAAACGCGCCGGGGAGTCCGCCGGTACTTGTGGTAGCGAGGCCGGTAATACTTGCGCTTGGCGCGGTGCGAGGGAACGGCATGGGTAATCTTACGCCGGGTCCGAACGTAGGCGACATGGTGGCGAGGAACCGAATGCAGGCGGGCTTTGTGGGCCGCTTTGCGCTTCACGCGGCGAACGGTTGCGGCGTGCAAAATGCATGGCGCCGCGATGGCGAACGCGGCCAGTATCAGGGGCACGATCGCTCGCTCGATTCGTCGCAACCGTATCACCTTCCCCCGGGCATCACGCCCGCCAGAAATACGATGAGGTTCTGATTGTCCGCCTGTCGCCGTACGACTTTGAACAATAGGTCCTCACCCGGCTGAATTTTCGACAACGCCCTCTGAAAATCCTGGACAGTGTACACCGGAGTGCGATTGATCGCCACAATTAAATCCCCCGGATGAAAACCGGCGTCGTCGGCGAAGCTGATCGGCTCGACAGCGCGCACGATAACGCCGCGCAGATTCTTGCTGAACCCCAGGCGCGCGGCAAGGTCCGGGGTGAGCCCGTCCACGGTGAGGCCCAGCGTATTGGAAACGGGCAGGGGCGCGGAATTCGGGTTGGCCTCGGGGTTCCCGGCGAGCTGCGGAAAAAGCTTGTCCCGGTCGGCGACAACGACGGGGACCCGATACTTTTTCCCGTTGCGGATATAGCCGATTTCCACCGACTGGCCGATCGGAGTCCGCATGATCGGATTCACCAGATCGTTGCCCGTGCGGACCGGGTCGCCGTTCAGCGAGACGATCACGTCACCCGGCTCGAGACCCGCTTTCGCCGCGGGGCTGCCGGGCTTGATGCTTTCGAGGATGATGCCGTACGGGGCGCCGAGTTCTTTCAGGGCGAGGGGATTCTCGCTCGTCTGATCCTGAAAGGTGACGCCGATCGAGCCGCGAACAACGTGTCCGTGCGAAACCAACTGGTTGTAGACGGCGATCGCGGTATCCGACGGAAGGGCGAAACCAACCCCTTCGAAACTCTGCCCGCCGGTGAAAATCGCCGTGTTGATGCCGATCACATCGCCGGCCATATCGACCAGCGGCCCGCCGGAGTTACCCGGATTGATCGCGGCGTCGGTCTGGATGAAGTGCTGCAGCTGCTGGCCCACGCCGTTGCGATCCTTGGCACTCACGATGCCCGCGGTTACGGTGCCTTGGAGCGTGAAGGGACTGCCGAAGGCCAGTACCCATTCGCCGACTTCGACGCCGTCAGAATTTCCCATGTGCACGACGGGAAGCTCGCGTCCGGCCTTGATCTTGATAACGGCCAGATCGGTTTCGCTGTCCTGGCCAACCAGGCGGCCGGAATAGCGATTGGGGTCGCCGTTGAGGGTAACCTCGATTTTCGTTGCGCCGTCGATCACGTGCTCATTCGTGAGGATATAGCCCCTCGAGTCGAGGATCACGCCCGAACCCAGGCTGCGCTCCGCCCGAGGCTGGGCGGGATTATTGAAGAATCGGCCGAAGAAACCACCAAGGGGATCGTCCGGGCCGGAGCCGGGGTCCTGCCCGGCACCCTTGGACGGCTGGATGAGTTGCGTGGTGGAAATGTTGACGACGGCCGGCTCCACGCGGGCCACGATCTCGGAAAAAGTGTCCGACAGCCGGATTGGACTCGGCACCGGCAACAGGCTCACATCCGCCCCCGACGATGGCCGGTTGGCGGCCACACGGCCGGAAACAACGCTTCCGATCAGGATTCCCAATCCTAGCGTGAGGGCAACGAGAAGAGCGGCAAAAATCTTCCGACGGCGGGCCCAGTCCGCGAGGTCGCGTAAAACGACGCTCATTTACGGCTCCCGTCGCGATCCGATGCCTTCGAAACAAGCGTTCCCTGGCACCACGCCTGAGCTCCGGTTCCCCGTCACCGGTCGCGAACTGTATGATTATATCACCAGGCGTTAACGCCGCTCCGGCCAAGAACGCGCCCGTTCCACAGCAGAAACCGGCCCGGAAAGCGGGGGACGGCCCGTGGCCGCCTTTCCCTTTCCGCGGCCGGTTTGATAGAATTCACACGGGAAACGATAACGATATGGCTGCCCGCACTCTCTACGAAAAAATCTGGGACTCACACGTCGTCACCGAGGCGCCGGGACGCCCTTCGCTGATCTACATCGACCGGCACCTGGTTCACGAGGTCACCACGCCGCCCGCCTTTGCCGGCCTGAAGGCCGCGGGGCGCTCGGTGCGACGGCCCGATCTGACCTTCGCGGTCATGGATCATTCCGTGCCCACCAAGCACCGCGAGCTGCCGATTCTGGACGCCGACGCGCGCGGCCAATTCGAAGCGCTGGCCCGCAATTGCCGGGAATTCAACGTGCCGCTGATCGACATGAACAGCGCCAACCAGGGCATCGTGCACATCATCGGACCGGAGCTGGGGCTCACGCAGCCGGGCCTGACCATCGTGTGCGGCGACAGCCACACATCGACGCACGGCGCCTTCGGCGCGCTGGCCTTCGGGATCGGCACCAGCGGCGTCGAGCACGTGCTCGCGACACAATGCCTGCGCGAATACCGCTCCTCTCCCATGCTCGTGCGCGTGAGCGGAAAACGCCCGCGCGGGGTAACGGCCAAGGACATCGTGCTGGCGATCATCGGCAGGATCGGAATCGCGGCCGGCGTGGGCCACGTGATCGAATACGCGGGCGAGGCGATTGCCGGGTTGTCGATGGAAGGGCGCATGACGGTTTGCAACATGTCGATCGAAGCCGGCGCGCGCGCCGGAATGGTCGCGCCCGACGAAACCACCTTCGCCTATCTCGACGGCCGGCCCTTCGCGCCGCGCGGGAAAGATTTTCAAGCGGCGGTCGACTACTGGAAGACGCTCTCGACCGACCCCGGGTCCGTTTTCAGCAAGACGCAGGAAATCGACGCGACGAAACTGGTTCCGCAGGTTACCTGGGGCACCAACCCCGGCATGGTCGCCGGCGTCACCGAACGCGTGCCGTCGCCCGATTCCTTCGCCGATCCGCTGCAGCAGCAGGCCGCCCGCCGCGCGCTCGAATACATGGCGCTCCGGCCGGGCCAGGCCATTGAAGACGTTCCGGTGGATTACATTTTTATCGGTTCCTGCACGAATTCGCGCATCGAGGACCTGCGCGCCGCCAGCCGCGTCGTGGCCGGCAAGCGCATCGCCTCGAACGTGAAAGCGGCGCTCATCGTGCCGGGATCGCGGCAGATCAAGGCGCAGGCGGAAAAGGAAGGGCTCGACAGGATTTTCACCGCCGCGGGATTCGAGTGGCGCGATTCGGGCTGTTCCATGTGCATCGGGATGAACGAGGACGTGCTCCCGGCGGGCATGCGCAGCGCCAGCACGTCGAACCGGAATTTCGAGGGGCGCCAAGGCAAGGGCGGACGCACGCACCTGGTGAGCCCGATCACAGCGGCGGCGACGGCGATCGCCGGCCATTTCGTAGACGTCCGGGAAAACGGCGTCGACCTGGAATAACCCTGGAATAAAAACGATGCGAGCCTTCCAAACACATAGCGGCCTGGTTCTCCCGCTCGACCGCGTCAACGTCGATACCGATCAGATGGTTCCCAAGCAGTTTCTGAAGCTGGTGACGCGCGATGGCTACGGGCGCGTTCTCTTTTACGACTGGCGCTACCTGCCCGGCGAAAAGCCCAACCCGGATTTCATCCTGAACCAGCCGCGTTACCAGGGCGCGTCGATTATGCTGACGCGCCAGAATTTCGGTTGCGGATCGAGCCGGGAGCACGCCGTCTGGGCCGTTGGCGAATACGGATTTCGCGCGCTGATCGGCCCGAGCTTCGGCGATATTTTCTTCAGCAATTGCGCGAGCAACGGCATCCTCGTCATCGTTCTGCCCGAAGCCCAGGTCGATGAACTGTTCCGTCGCGCCGAAGCCAATTCCGGCTACACCCTGCACATCGATCTGTCCGCTCAGACGATTCGCGACGACATGGGGCTCGAATTGAGATTCGAGATCGACGATTTCCGCAAGGAATCGTTGCTCAAGGGCCTCGACGAAATCGGGCTGACGCTCGAAAGCGAGAAGGAAATCGCCGCTTACGAGCGTTCCCACCACCCGGAAACCGAGCAGCACTCCCCCGTCGATTTCAGCCATCCCGCGGCGTAGTAGCCGCTGATTTCCCGAAACCAATATCCAAAGCATCGCCGGAAGTATGTGCGAAGCCAGGGCCGAAATCAGCCTGGACCGCTGCGGCAACGCAAGCCCTTTCCCGGCACTTCGCCCGAGACCGGCCTTCCGCCGGAAAGCCGCAACCAGAGAGTCACAAAAAAGGTGGTATTTCTCCGCTGCGTCTCAACCGGCTCGCGCCGGGGCTTCCGGAACGGCGGATTCGGGCGCGGCGGGCGCCGGGCACTTCAGTTCCGAGAGAAGAATCCCGGCGAGCACGAGCGCGGCCCCGGCCAGGGCGCGCGCGGTGAATCGCTCGCCGTAGAAAGCGAACGAGGTGAGCGCGGCGAAAACGGGTTCGAGACTGAAGAGAATGGCGACGTGAGCCGGCGAGGTGAATTTCTGCGCCCAGACCTGCAGCGAGAACGCAACGGCGGTTGCGCCGAGCGATGTGACGACAACGGCAAGAATCAGCTCGCGGTTCCAGGCCAGGCGGGGGATCTCCAGATTCGTCGCTCGGAGCAACGGCAGGAACACGGCACTCAGAACGGCCGCGACGGCCACCTGGGTGAAGGTGAGCGCGCCGACGGAAAGGCGCGGGCTGTAGTGGCCAACCGCTAGAATGTGAAAGGCCCAAACGACCGCACAGGCCAGAACCCACAAATCTCCCCGGTTCAGATCGCCCAGTCCGGCAGCGGGAACGGTGAGGAAATAGAGGCCGATAAACGCGGCCAGGGCTCCCGCCAAAACCCACGGGCCGGGCCTGCGGCGGCTGGTCCAGGCGTGGAGCAGCGGAACCATCACGACGGAGGCGCCGGTGATGAAGGCGGCTTTCGAGGGGGTGGTGAAGCGAATGCCGATGGTCTGGAGCGCGAAGCCGGCGAACATGAGCGAACCGAGAAGGCTCCCCGCAGCCAGCGCCCTGCGATTGAGATCGCGCAGGGCCGCTCGATAGATGAAAACCAGGGCGAGGGCGGCGAACAGAAAGCGCAGGAACAGAAAAACAAAGACCGAGGCGCTCGAAAGCGCGTCCTTGACCAGCACGAAGGTCGCGCCCCAGAGGAGCGAGCAGAAGGCCAGGGATAGATCGGCTTGGAGACGGCGGCTCATCGGCTGCGTGTTCGGAAAACAGAGCGGCGAATCAAGAATCGACGCCGGCCCCGCCGCCAGACCCGACGCCACAAATGAACAGAAGTGTGAGGAGAAGGCGCTGGACGCCAATTTGGCGGCCGGCGGGATCGTACCATTCCTCCGCGCTGTGCGCGCGACCCCCGGTCCCGCCGCCCCCGACGCAGACCGCCGGGATGCCGAGCGAGAGAGGAACGTTGGCGTCGGTCGAAGCCGCCTGGCATTCGGCGTGAATGCCGAGGTGGCGATCGACTTCGCGAATCGCCCCGAGCAATGGGGAATCGGCGGAAAGACGGCCGGCCGGGCGCGCGCCGAGCCTGTGGAATTCGACGGCCAGGGCGGGGGCGCTGCGGCGCGCCGATTCGCGCTCGGCCAGAGCGCCCAGGTCGACGGCGCGGCGGACTTCGGTTTCCAGACGATCGAGTTCGGCCTCGGATTCCGAGCGAAGATCGATTTTGATTGACGCACGGGAGGGGATGGCATTGATGGCCGTGCCGCCCTGGACGACGGTGACGTTGAGCGTGGACAACGGGTCCGCCGATAGCGGAACCGAGACCATGCGGGAGATGGCCCGGCCCAGGGCGTGGATGGGATTGGGCACGCCGGCGTCGGCCCAGCTATGGCCGCCCGGCCCCGTGATGGCCACCTCGATGCGGCGCGAGGCGATGGCCGCGGTCGCAATCCGGTCGGGTGAAGCGCCATCGATGACAATCACCGACTTCAACCTCCGGCCATAATCCGCCACCAGCGACCGGATTCCCCGCAAGTTCCCTTCCCCTTCCTCGCCGACGTTGCCGGCAAAGACCACCCCCAGCCCGGTCCTGATCGAGGCCGCTCGAAATGCGGAGGCAAGAGCCACCAGGGCGGCCAGCCCGGCTCCGTTGTCGGTGATTCCGGGCGCCAGGAGCCGCGAGCCTTCGCGGCGAACCTGCACGGGACCGGTGGGAACCATGGCGGTATCCAGGTGAGCGGAGACGAGGACTACGTCGCCGTCGCCGTCGCGGGCAGCCGGCAACTCGGCGACGACGTTGCCTTCACGGTCGATGCGCGGCGTCCAGCCGGAGCTTTCGAGCAGGTCGCGCAGGGCGCGTGCGCGGAGCGCTTCGCCGAACGGCGGGGCGGGAATTTCGATGAGATCGATCTGGCGGTCGGTGATCCAATCGGCGTGGCCGGCGATCCATTCGAGCGCCGCATGAACGCACGGCACGCGGGATAGATCGGCAGGACGCATCGTCTGGGGTGCCGGAGAGGCCATTGGAATTCGCTTTCGCTCTTGCCGCGCCGCGATGCAAGCCGGGCGGCCGATCCACTTTCGGGCCGCTTTCGCGGCCGCATACAGATTAGCATCCGACGGCGGCGATGAAGGGCCGCGTTCAATGCCGGCGCGCCCGGTAACGGCCCCAGGCTTGGCGAATCCCGCGCCAGCGAGCGGCAGGGCTTGCGCCGAAGAGGGCTTCGAAAGCGGCATCGGCCAGATCGAGGATGTCCGTGCCGTAGGGAAACCACCAGGGTTTCGGTCCCGCGGGAAACCGGTCCACATCGATATATTTCGTTCGCGTCATTTCACGCAGCCCCAAACGAGAATGCGTGCGTCCCCAGCCGCTCAGCCCCAGGCCGCCGTGAGGGGCTTCGGCGATGCCGTAGCAACTGATGACGTCGTTGACCATCGCCGATCCGCAACGCACGCGGCGGGCCAGGGCCGCGCCGCGCGCGAGGTCGGCGGTCCAGATGCTGGCCCCCAGGCCATAGGGGGAATCATTCGCGAGGCGGATGGCTTCCTCGGCGTCCGATACGGCTTGAATCGCAAGCACGGGGCCGAAGGTTTCCTCCTGCATCAGCCGCATCGAGGAATCGACGCCGGCGACGACCGTCGGCTCGAAAAAGAACGGACCGAGGTCGGGCCGGTGGCGACCGCCGGTGAGGATGCGGGCGCCGCGCGCCACCGCGTCTTTGAGCTGGCCTTGCACATGCTCGATCTGCCGCAGCCGGATCATCGGCCCGATATCCGTCTCGGGCTTGAGACCGGGGCCGAGCCGTAGCTGCTTCGTTTTTTCGACGCACAGCTCGGTAAAACGGGGAGCCGCGCCCGGTTCGACATAGATCCGCTCGACCGAAAGACACGCCTGGCCGCAATTGGTGAAGCTTCCCCAAACGGCCGCCCGCGAAGCCGTGTCGAAATCCGCGTCGGAAAGAACAATCATGGCGTCCTTGCCGCCCAACTCGAGAACCGAGGGAATCAGGAGGCGGGCGCAGGATTCGGCTACCCGGCGTCCGGTGGCCGCGCTGCCCGTGAAAATGACCTTGTCGGGCCGGGCTTCGATCAGGGCTTGGCCAATCTCCGCCGGGCCTTGGATGACTTGAACCAGATCGGTGGGAAGTCCGGCCTGATCGAACAGCTCGCCCAGCAAGGCGCCGCACCAGGGCACCAGTTCGGAAGGCTTCACGACAACCGCGTTGCCGGCGAGAACGGCGGCGGCGGCGGTTGTGAGCGGGATCGCGAGCGGATAGTTCCACGGCGAGATGAGGGCCACAACCCCATACGGCTCGTATTCCAACCGGCCTGTTTTGCCCCAGAAAATGGGGCTGTGGTGGCGCACACGCTCGGAATCGATCCCGCGCCAGGCGTCGTGGGCGTGCCAGCGAACCGAATCGAGAGAGACAAGGACCTCGGAGAAAAGCGCCTCGGCCAGCGGTTTGCCGTTTTCGCGCGTAACGATTTCGGCGATCTCGCGGCGGCGCGCCTGGAGCACACCGGCCAGACGCGCGAACCGGCCGGCCCGTTCGCGCAGGGGAACCTGAGCCCAATCGCGCTGGGCCCGGCGCGCGTGTTCGAGGACCCGGGGAATTTCGCCCGGCGTGGTGATTTCGAAGCGGCCGATGACCTCGCCTGTAACAGGATCGAGCGATTCGAGAAACGATTCGACGCGAGCGGGCCCGGCTTTCATCGGCGATTCCTCTGGCAGGCGTTGAAGCCAATTCTACCGGATTCGCGATCCGTCTTCATCCGGCATCGATTCGCCACGGCTCCGGATATTCAACCGAAATCAGGCAAAGGCCCTGTGGCGGCGCGGTCGGGCCGGAGCGGGCGCGATCCCGCACATCGAATAACCCGCGCACGTCGTCGAGCGAGAGACGGCCGCGGCCGACTTCGAGGAGGGTGCCGACCAGTTTGCGGACCATATGCCGGAGAAACGACTTTCCCCGCACGATGTAGATCATCTCGTCCTCGCAGCCACTCGGGCCGGGACGGGCGGGCGGCGCAAATGAAAAGGACGGGGACGGACAGCGAACGAGTTCCGAGCGAAAGATTTCGCGGAGGGGATTGGCTTCCCGGCCGTCCCTTTCGGTGCCCGCCGCGGCGGCGAAGGAGCTGAAATCGTGAACGCCCTCGAACAGACGGGCCGCTTGCGCAATCGCGTCCGCATCGAGCGGGAACGGGTAATGAAAGGTGTAGAAACGGTGGAAAGGACCGCGTATCGGGCCCCGAAAAATCCGGTATTGGTAGGTTTTCGCCAGCGCATCCCAACGGGAGTGGAAGCGCGGCTCGACCTCCTCGGCTTCGACGACGCGGATCGCCGGAGGCAAAAGGGCGTTGAAAGCACGCCGGAATTCCGAGGGCGGCAAACGGGACGCGGTGTGGAAATTGGCCACCTGGCCGAGAGCGTGAACTCCCGCGTCGGTGCGGCCGGCGCCGTGAACGATGGTGCGAGAGTCAGTGACGCGCTCGACAACCTCCAGGAGCGTTCCCTGGATGGTGCGGCGGCCGGGCTGGATTTGCCAGCCGTTAAATTCCGTGCCGTCGTAGCCGAGGGTAAGCTTGATGTTCCTCATCGGGGGAAAAAGCGCGGCGCATAGCCGGTCCGTTGGATTCGCGCGAGCGCCGGCGATTTCCGGCGGCGGGTCCCCTCCGGCCGGATACCAAAGCCGCTTTCACGCGGCCACCCCGGCGCAAACAGGCCCGCAAACCGGCGTATCGCTATCGGTGCCTCGACGACCGCGGTTCGCCGGGACGGAACCCTTGCGCCGGCCCGCTGCCAGGCTTCGGGGCCTGCTCGAAGCGGCTGCCCGGCCGGACGGCAACGTCGCCGGAGCGGCAGAGCGGACAGTCGTCGGATTCGTAATTGGGGATGCCGATTTCCAGGAGGGAATGCGCCGGCACTTCCCATTCCAGCCGGCCGCCGCTGCGATCCACGAGGGAGCCCAGCGCCGCGACCTGGCCGCCCAGCTTTTCGACGACTTCGATCGTCTCGCGGGTCGATTTGCCGGTCGTCCAGACGTCCTCGATCACCAGAACGCGTTCGTCCGGCTGGAGCTGAAACTGGCGGCGGAGAGCCATCTGCCCGTCCGCGTTCCGTTCGACGAACAAGGCGCGCACGCCGAGCGCGCGAGCGACTTCGTGCCCGAGGATCAGACCGCCGAGAGCGAGCGAAATCACAACGTCGATTTCGATGCCCGCGAATCGCTCGGCCAGGGCCTTGCCAAGGGTTTCGGCCAGCTCGGGATGGGCAAGAACCAGCGCGCACTGGACGTAGGTCGCGCTGTGGCGGCCGGAAGAAAGCACAAAATGACCGTGGCGAACAGCGCCCACGCGTTCAAGCATCTGTTGGATTTGTTGAGGGTTCATAGTTGGTCTCTTGTCCGCTTGAATGTACGAAGCAAGCCGCCCGGTGTCAAACGGATCGACCTAACATGCCCGGAATGAGCTGCCAACGAAAGCCCCCCGCCGCGCCCGGACGCTTTTGGCCGCAACCGGGAGCGGGCCGGGCGGCGCGACCCGTTCCGGGCCTGTTCGGGGCCACGGCGCAGGCCCGTCGCGCGTAAAAGGCCAAAAAGAACAGGACGGGCAGGGGGGCATGTAGGCTACCGGGCGGCCACATTCCGACAAATTCCGGTAACAAAAGCCTCCCCAGTCGCGTTCAATAGAGGTGATACAAGTTCGCCCGGACTAAAATGTGATGCGGAGAAGCTGATGAGCAAGAAGCCCATGTTTGCCATGTTTGCGAGGATGGCAGTCATTCTGTCCGTGCTGGCCGCTCTGGCAACGCCGGCAAGCCTGGCCGCTCAGAACCACTCCTCGCCGACGATGCAGATGCAGGCGTCCCCGCCGCAGCCGCAGCAGGCCCCGGCGGCCGCCGAGGCGCCAAGCGCGCCGCTGATCATCCCGGCCGGCCCCAATTACGCGAAGGACATCCCCTGGTTCCCGAAGACCCTCATGCCCTTCGAGCAGCAGCAGGTGCCCGAGCCGGTGATGGTCAATTCGCCGAAGCTCGACCAGTTGATTCGCCAGGGTCAACTCCAAATGAGCCTGCAGGACGCCATCCAACTCGCGATCGAAAACAATCTGAGTATCGGGGTCCAGCGCTACATCGCCTGGATTGCCGATACCAACGTCCTCAAGACGCTCGCCGGCCCGCCGGGATTGAGCTTCGATCCCATCGTTTCGGCGACCCTGGGCTTGGCTCGGGCGTCCATCCCGGTCAACAACCCCTTCATTTCAGGCACGGGCGTACTGACCAGAAACGGATTGACCACCCACAACGCGCAGGCCAATTTCGCCTTCACGAAGGGGTTTAAATCGGGGACATTGTTTTCGCTGGGATTCAATAACACGAGAGCGTCGTCGACATCGCCGGCGGTCTTCTTCAATCCCGATGTGCAATCGACGCTATCTTTCAGTTTTCAACAGCAGCTTTTGAACGGCTTCGGGTTTTTGCCGAATACACAGTTCATCCTCGAAGCCCAGAACGATTCCCAGGCCGCCCGATACACGCTGGAGAACCAGGTCATGGCGGTGGTCGCCAGCGTGGAAGACGCCTATTGGAACCTGGTCTACGCGCGGGCCGATGTCGCCGTGCAGCAGACCGCCGTAGACTGGGCCCAGAAAAATCTGCAAGACACCCAGAAGCAATTGCAGATCGGAACGCTGGCCCAGCTCGATGTAGTCACGGCGCAGTCGCAATTGGCGAGCAGCCAGCAGGCCCTGATCGTCGCCCAGACGAACGAACTGCAGCAGCAGACCGCGCTGCTCAATCTGATTACGCGCAATCCGATGGCGGCTGGACTCGAAAATGTTCAGGTGGTTCCCACGGCGAGCATCAATACGCCGCCGCAGGTCAACATGATCCCGTACCGGGACGCGGTCGAGCAGGCGTGGAAAGACCGGCCGGACCTGCTCGCGCAGGAATTGGCTCTGGACAACGCCAACATCGCCGTGAAGGGAACGCGAAACGCGCTTCTGCCGACGCTGACGCTTTCCGGCAATTACAGCACCGAGGGCTTGGCGGGCAATTCGAAAGAGATCGTCACGGGCCAGACGACGATCCTCCCGGCGGGCCTGCTGGATTCCTGGGACACGCTGATCAACCAGAATTTCCCCACCTACTCGGCCGCGCTCACCCTCAGCTTCCCCCTCCGGAACCGCGCCGCGCAGGCCGCCAGCGCCCAGGCGCAGCTGCAACAGCGCGAATCCCTGCTGTCGTTGCAGTCTCTCAAGAACAACATTGCCGAGTCGGTTCGTAACGCCCAGATCGCCATCCAGCAGGGCCTGGCCAACGTGCAAGCAGCGGTCAAAGCGAGGCAGCTGGCCCAGGAGTCGCTCGACGCGGAGCAGAAAAAGTTCCAATACGGCACCTCGACCGACTACAACGTCATCTTGCAGGAACGCGACCTGGCCACCGCGCAGGGCAACGAAATCCAGGCCAAGGTCGGCTTGATCGAGGCGGTCGTGGCGTTCAACGAGGCGGTCGGCCGCACACTTCACATTCACAACATCTCGATTGCGGACGCCGCTTCCGGACACGTAGTCCAACCGCCGCTCATCCCCGGGACTCCGGTCAACAGCCCCGCGGGAAACGCGCACGAGCCGAGTCCGAAATAGGGCCACCCGCTCAGCGACCCGATCAGCGAACGGCCCGGCAAACCGGAGAAGGAGGTTTTTCGGAATCCGGTACGGCCCTTTTTCATTTCCCTGTCCGGCTGCCGCGCTTGCGGCGCGGCTTTTATTGGCCATAAGATCGAAATACCCAAAACAGCCGGGTTTGTGGCGGGTCTGCTTCGACCCCGCATATTCCGGCGCGGCGTTCGATGATCGAACAAAACAAAGCGGGAGCAAGCCCGAGGACCGGCGAGGGAATTGACGCCAAAGGGACTCGCGAGCCTTCGGCCCAGGAACGCCAATGGGAAACGCAACTGCTGAATCCCGCTCTCGAAAAATCGCCGGAACGGCCGGAAAAGTTCACCACCGTTTCCGGCCATCCGGTCTCCCGTCTCTACACCCCCGCCGATGTGGCAGGCATCGATTTCGAGAGCGAAATCGGCTATCCGGGCCGGCCGCCGTTTACCCGCGGCATCCATTCGACGATGTATCGCGGGCGTCTGTGGACGATGCGGCAATTCGCCGGCTTCGGCACGCCTGAAAACACCAACCAGCGCCTGCGCTTTCTGCTGGACCAGGGACAGACGGGCCTCTCGGTCGCGTTCGACCTGCCGACCCTGATGGGATACGACGCCGACCATCCGCTGGCCGAAGGCGAAGTGGGCAAATGCGGCGTGGCCATCAGTTCCCTGGCGGACATGGAAACCCTATTCGACCGGATTCCGCTCGCTGCCGTGTCCACGTCGATGACGATCAATTCCCCGGCGGCGGTGATCTGGGCGATGTATCTGGCCGTGGCGGAAAAGCAGGGCGCGGATTGGGCGAAGATTTCCGGAACGCTCCAGAACGACATCCTCAAGGAGTATCTCGCGCAGAAGGAGTACATCTATCCCCCGGCGCCGTCCATGCGGCTGGTCACCGACACGATCGAATTCGGAACGCGCCATACGCCCCGCTTCAATGTAATTTCGATCTCCGGCTACCACATTCGCGAGGCCGGCGCGACGGCGATCCAGGAACTTGCCTTCACCTTGCGCGACGCGATGGAATACGTGGAATGGGCGCTGCGGCGCGGCCTCGCGGTGGACGATTTCGCGCCGCGCCTCTCGTTTTTCTTCAACTCGCACAACGATTTCTTCGAGGAGATCGCCAAATTCCGCGCCGCGCGGCGCATCTGGCACCGGGCGGTGCGCGAGCGATACGGAGCGAAGAACCCGCGCTCGTGGGCGCTCCGCTTCCACACGCAGACGGCTGGCTGTTCCCTCACGGCGCAGCAACCCTACAACAACGTGGTGCGAACGACGATTCAGGCCCTGGCGGCGGCCCTCGGGGGAACGCAATCGCTGCACACCAATTCTCTCGATGAAGCCTGGGCGCTGCCCACCGAATTCGCCGCCACGCTGGCGCTGCGCACGCAGCAAATACTGGCGCATGAGAGCGGCGTGACGAACACGGTCGATCCGCTCGGCGGTTCCTATTTCCTCGAGACGCTCACGGGCGAGGTGGAACGCGGCGCATGGGAATATATCGAGAAGATCGACGCCCTGGGCGGAATGGTCGCGGCCATCGAGCGCGGCTACCCGCAGCGGGAGATCGCCGAAGCGTCCTACCGCTATCAGATCGCGGTCGACCGCAAGGAAAAGATCATCGTCGGCGTGAACGAATACGCCAGCGAAGAAAAGCCGATCGAAGTCCTCAAAATCGACGAGACGGTGGCCCACCATCAAAAAGAGAGGCTGCGGCAAGTGCGCGCCGAGCGGTCGCAGGAGGAAGTGGACCGGCGGCTGCGGGACCTGCGGCAGGCGGCACAGGGTGAGCAAAACCTGATGGGACCGATCTACGAGGCGGTGAAGGCGTACGCCACGCTCGGCGAGATTTCCGACGCCATGCGCGAGGTCTTCGGCACTTACGAGGAAGTCGCCATTACCTGAGTTCCCTGCACTGTCCCGAGCGCAAGGCCGCCGGGTTGCCGTTTCGGCATTCGACTTCGGCGGGGAATTGACCTTCGCCCCCGGCGGGGCTAGTCTGCTCCCCTTATCTATTTGCTATGTCTCAACTCGCAAAGTTCCTGAGCTGGTGTTTCGCGGCCGCGGCGTTTGTCTTCGGCTGGATGTTTCTGGCCAACCTGAGATATATCCCCTATTTTCTGCACCTGGGGGCAGCGGCGTTCCACGGGCCGCAAGCGGCCATGACTGTCTGGCTCGCTCTGCTGCCTCCCGTCGCGGCAGTTGTCTACGCGACAGCCTGGTGGACCACGCGAAAGACGGCCGCTCACGCAAGCGCCTGGGCGATTGCCGCGAGCATCCTCAATATCCTGCTCGGCTTGATCCCTCTCCTGCTCTTTTGGCGGTTTCCGGCCGGCGGCAGGGTTTTCATTTCATTGGCCATACCGGCGTTGCTCCTCCTCTTTACCGGGGTTGCCGGGGTGGTGGTCTTCTCGCGCTGCGATGTGCTGCCGCAGGTGGCCGCTCAAGCCCCCCGGTCGTCTCGCCGGCCCGGCGACGGCACCAGCGGGTTGGTCGATATCGCCGTGCAACTGGGCGGAATCGCGGCTGTGCTTGCGGGACTTTTCTGGCTGGGCCCGTGGGGCGAAGCCCGCGGTTTACCACCGAGTCTTGGGCTTTGGTTCTGGGTCGAGCTGTTCGCCGCCGATCTTTTCGTGGTCGCCGTCCACGAACTGGGCCACACCGCCGTCGGCCGCGCCCTGGGGATGCGCCTGCGCGCGTTCACCGTCGGGCCATTTCGCTGGCACATCCGGGAGGGCCAATGGACGTTCCAATTCCAACCGGCGAATATTCTCTCCCTGACGGGCGGCAGCGCCGGCCTGGTGCCGACCCGGCTGACCGATTCGCCCTGGCGCGAGGTGTGCATGATCGCCGCCGGACCGGCGGCGAACTTGTGTTTGGGCCTGGCGGCGATGGGGGCGATGTTCGCGGCCAAGGGCCGGCCGTGGGAACCGGCCTGGCAATGACTGGGCCTGGTCGCGCTGATCTCGCTGGTCTCCTTTGCCACCAATCTAGCGCCGATCCTTCCGGAAGCCGATTATTCCCATGGCGCCCACATCTACCAGCTGCTGACCCACGCCCCCTGGAACGACGTGCACCGGGCCTTCCTGATGGTGGGCTCCAGCCTGGTCACCCCGCTGCGGGCGAGGGATTTTGACGCCGGGGTTCTGCGGCGCGCCGCCGCTTTCGTCCCGAGCGGGCATCAGGCATTCTTGTTGCGGATGTATTTATTTTTGTACCTGTTCGACAGCGGCCAGATACCGCAAGCGCTGGAGGCTTTGGCCCAGGCGGAAACGGTGTTCGAGCAGTCCGCTTCGGACATGCCCGGCGAGCTGCTGGCCTACTTCGTGTACGCCTATGTGTTCCTCGATCCCGATGCCGCCCGCGCGCGTCACTGGTGGGATCTCATGGAGGCCAAGAACGCACGCCGGGACTGCACGGAATACTGGCTGGCGCGCTTCGCCATTTTTTGGATCGAGAATCGGCGGGAGGAAGCGCTCGAATCATGGCAGCAAGGAAACGCGCTGTCCCAGAACCTCCCCAAAGCCGGCGCGTACGAGTTCGACCGGTCGATCTTCCTCCATCTGCGCCACACGCTCGATGCGAATGGCGGCGCGCGCAGCTAGACCGCTTTCAGCCGCTCGCCGGTAGACGGAAAACCCCGCTGTGCTAAGCTTTCTGACCGGCAGGAAAACGCCGTGCGAGCCATGGAGCGCAGCGGCGCGAAGGCGGATCGATCGGCCATGTCCGAGAAGAAAATTCGCGTATTGATCGCCAAACCGGGACTCGACGGCCACGACCGCGGAGCCAAGGTGATTGCGCGGGCCCTGCGCGACGCGGGGATGGAGGTGATCTACACGGGGCTGCGGCAGACGCCCGAGATGATCGCCTCCGCCGCGGCGCAGGAAGACGTCGACGTGATCGGCCTCTCGATTCTCTCCGGCGCGCACAACGTGCTCTGCGCCGAACTGGCCAGGCTGCTCCGCGCCAAGGGCATGGACGACGTTCCGATCGTCATCGGCGGAATTATTCCGGATTCGGATATTCCGGGCCTGCGGGAATTGGGAATTGCCGGCGTGTTCCTGCCGGGGACCTCGACGCAGCAGGTTGTCGACTTCGTTCGCCGGCTGGCCCAAAACCGGCAAACGGAAACAACAAAGAAGTAGCTCTTCCGCGTTGATATCCTCGCCCTGAGTTTCCCCAATGGGGATCGAGGCAATCCCCGCCCCGGCCGATTCCGCAGACATCCAGTTCCAAAGGCGGGCGTATACTGTTCGCCCGGAATCTTCCGGAGGATGGCCGCGGTGGCGCGAATCGAATCCCGCATCGACAACACGTCGAAGGAGTACTACCGGAACCGCCGGCTGATGCTCGATCGGACCCGGTCGATGCGCCGGGAAGAGGAAGAAATCCAGCGCGGCGGCGGACTGCAGGCCATCGAATCGCGGCACAAAAAAAATCGTCTGACGGCGCGGGAACGGATTGCCAGGCTCGTCGATCCGGGAACGGAATTTTTCGAGCTGGGCCTCTATGCCGCCTACCAGATGTACGAGGAATGGGGCGGCGCGCCCGCCGCGGGAACGATTACCGGCATGGGCCGCGTGGCGGGGCGCCTGATGATGATCGTCGCGAGTGACGCGACGGTGAAAGCCGGAGCATTTTTCCCGATGACGGCGAAAAAGGTGATCCGCGCCCAGAATATCGCGCTCGACAACCGCATCCCGACCATCTATCTGGTCGATTCAGCGGGGATTTTCCTGCCCTTGCAGGAGGACGTTTTTCCCGATACCGACGATTTCGGGCGGGTATTCCGGAACAACGCGGTGATGAGCGCCAAGGGTATTCCCCAGATCACCGCGATCATGGGGATGTGCGTCGCCGGCGGCGCCTACCTGCCGGTCATGTGCGACCACATCCTGATGACCGAAGGCAGCGGGCTGTTCCTGGCGGGGCCGGCGCTGGTGCAGGCGGCGATCGGGCAACGCGTGAGCGCCGAGGAACTGGGCGGCGCGCGCATGCACGCCGAAATCAGCGGCACGGTGGATTTCCGCGAGCCAGACGACCAGGCGTGCATCGCGCGCATCCGCGCCCTGGTCGAGAAGATGGGCCGGCCGCCCGATCCCGCTTTCGACCGGGCTGCGCCGCGATCCCCGGCCTACCCTGAAGATGAGATTCCCGGCATTTTCTCCGCCGATCCGGCCAGGCCATACGACATGCGGGAGGTGATCGCGCGCCTGGTGGACGCGAGCGATTGGGAAGAGTACCGGCCGGAATACGGCGGGACGGTGCTGTGCGGCTACGCCCGGATCGGCGGCTGGGCGGTAGGCATCGTCGCCAATCAGAAAATGCATGTCGAGGCCAAAACTCCCGGGAGCGGGGAGAGGCGGATGGAGTTCGGCGGGGTGATTTACCCCGAATCGGCGGACAAGGCCGCGCGGTTCATCATGGCCTGCAATCAGAACCGGATTCCCCTGGTGTTTCTGCAAGACGTGAACGGATTTATGGTGGGCCGCGAGGCGGAATGGAACGGGATCATTCGCGCCGGGGCGAAGATGGTGAACGCCGTGGCCAACAGCGTGGTCCCCAAAATCACCGTGATTTGCGGGGGAAGCTTCGGCGCGGGCCATTACGCCATGTGCGGCAAGGCCTACGACCCTCGGTTCATCTTCGCGTGGCCGACGGCGCGTTACGCCGTGATGAGCGGCGAATCGGCCGCCGAAACCCTGGTGGAAATTCGCGTGCGGCAACTCGAGCGCCAGGGAAAGATACCGGGGCCCCGCGAAAAAGAGGAACTCTACGAATCGACTCGCGCGACCTACGAGAAGCAGACCGACCCGCGATATGCCGCCGCCAGACTTTGGGTCGATGCGATTATCGATCCGTCGCGAACGCGCGAGGCGCTCGAATGGGCGCTGGAATCGGCGGCGCTGAACCCGGAAATGCCCGAATTCAAGACCGGCGTGTTGCAAACCTGATGGGCCCCGCGGCGGTTGACCCCGTGAATGCCGTGAAACTGGTGGAATGTCCTCGCGACGCCTGGCAAGGGCTGCCACGGATGGTTCCGGCCGGCGAAAAAGTCCGCTATCTGCGCACACTCATCGGCTGCGGCTTCACTCACATCGATGCGGTCAGCTTCGTTTCCCCGCAATACGTGCCCCAGATGGCCGACAGCGAGCAGGTAATGGAGCAACTCGCCGCGGATGGAGCCGCGCTCAAGGAGACGGAAATCATCGGGATCGTCGTGAACGAAGCCGGCCTCGAAAGGGCGCTCGCGACACCCCGCGTCACAACGGTCGGTTATCCGCACTCTCCTTCCGGAAAATTTCTCGAATCGAACGCGCACACAACCGTGAAAAATTCCCGGGTCCTGGTCGAGCGTCTAGCCGGCGCCTGCGCGCTGGCCGGGCGCCAACTGGTCATCTATATTTCGATGGCCTTCGGAAACCCGTATGGCGAGCCGTGGAGTCCGGAAGCCGTCGCGGCCGAGGTCGGCCGCCTTCGGGAATCGGGCGTGAAGGCCGTTTCCCTGGCCGACACGGTGGGTGTGGCGCGGCCCGAAGAGATCGGCCGCCTGCTCGGTGCCGTGCTGGGCTCGGCCGCCGGGATCGAGGTCGGCCTTCACCTCCACAGCCGCCCCGAAGAGGCCGCTGCCAAAGTGCTGGCGGCGTACCAGGCCGGCTGCCGAAGGTTCGATTCGGCACTGACGGGGCTGGGAGGATGCCCCTTTGCGGGAGACGAACTGGTGGGTAATATTCCAACGGAAATTGTCGTAAACACGCTCAAACGGCATGGCGCGTGGACGCAAATTGCGCCAACAGCCCTAGTGCGGGCCATCGAAGCAACCGAAGCGGTGCGCCGTCGCTACGCCCACGGTTGATCGATTTATCGCAGGGCTTTCGCAGGGCCATCGAAGGCACATCTCACGGCGGGAAGAAAAGGAGTCCATGATGCCATATTCGACATTGCAGCTCGATTGGGATGAGACGGCGGCCGTGCTGACGCTCAACCGGCCGGAGAAGCGCAACTCGCTCTCCGAGACAATGGTGGAAGATATCCTGGCGGCGCTATCCGAGGTCGAAGCATCGCCGGTACGATCAGCCATCATCACCGGGGCGGGCACGGCGTTCTGCGGCGGCATGGACCTGGGAAACCTGCAAGAGATCAATTCCCAGTCGTTCGAACAGAACCTCGCCGATGCCCGCCGCATCGCGAATTTCTTTCGCCGGCTATACAGCTTCCCCAAACCGCTCATCGCGGCGGTGAATGGCCACGCGATGGCGGGAGGCTGCGGGATTGCGACGCTATGCGATTTCACGCTGGCCGTGCCGGCGGCCAAATTCGGCTATACCGAGGTGCGAGTCGGCTTCATGCCCGCCCTGGTTCTGATATACCTGGTGCGGCAGATCGGAGAGAAGAAGGCGCGCGATCTGCTGCTCAGCGGGCGCGTGGTGGAGGCCGGCGAGGCCCTGCGACTGGGCCTGGTGACCGAAGTGGTGCCGCGGCAGGAACTGATGGCACAGGCCCGCGCGCTCGCTGCCACCCTGGCCGCGGCCAGCGGGGCCAGTATTCTCGAAACCAAGCGGCTGCTGCTGGCCTCGGCGGAGGGGGAGCTCGACCGGCAACTGGAACTGGCGGTCCAGGCCAGCGCGCGGATGCGCATGACGCAGGATTTTCGCGAGGGCATCTCCTCGTTTCTCGAGAAGCGGAAACCAAAATGGACGGGACGGTAAAAATATGAACGAATTCTATGAAACCACCGCGCGGGTGCGCTACGCGGAAACGGACCAGATGGGCGTCGTGTACTACGCGAATTACCTGGTCTGGTTCGAGATCGGCCGGGTGGAGACATTCCGCCAGATGGGATTTTCCTACAAGGAGATGGAAAAGGTTGACGACAGCTGGGCAGTCGTCGCCGAAGCCCGCTGCCGCTACCTCAAACCGTCCCGTTACGACGACGTCATCCTGATTCGCACCTGGCTCGTGGAATCCCGCACGCGAACGCTGCGCTTTGGCTATGAAATCCTGCGCGAGGCCACCGGCGAGCTTCTCGCCACGGGCGAAACCCTGCACGTCATCTGCGACGGGCAAGGCCATTCCAAGGCTCTCCCCGAGAAATACCGGAAATATTTTCCGCTGACGTCCCTCCCCGCCGCCGACCCGGCGAAATAAGCCGCCGCCCGCCTGCGCGCCCGGCGTCTAGAGAACCAGGCGGTCGCGCAGGAAGGCGCCGAAACGCAGGCCCGCGATGAAGCTGAAGGGCGGCCGGTCCAGGGAATAGTGGCCGCACGGCAGGCGAAGAATTTCCAGATCGGCGCCGCTCTCCAGGACTTTGCCGAACATCCCCTCGGAAAATTCGGGCCAGAACGTCGGGTCGTAGCGCCCGCTGATCATCAGCAGTTTCTGGCCGCTGCCCGCCAGCCGCCCGGCGTAGGGATAGGGACTGATCGGGGCCCAGAAGTGGCGGATCTCGTCGCGGGAAACGTGCGCGCGCATCGGCTCCCAGACGTGCATCGTCGTCATCCCCGTGCTGACGACCTCGCCGAAACTCGTCGAGACGTGCAGGAAGGCGCCGGCGCGAATCGAAGGATCGTGAGCGGTGGTGATGCAGGCGATGGCCGAGCCGATGCTGGTCCCCAGCACTCCCAGCCGGGCATAGCCCCGACGTTCGAGCCAGCGCAGGCACCGGCGCACGTCGGTGACGGCCTGCCGGTTCGCTTGCAGGGTCAGGCCGATATTCGGGCCGACCAGGAAATTATCGCGATACATTCCGCCCACGGCGCGCCGGTCGTGATACGGCAGGCTCATCTTCAGCGCGCTCATGCCGAACCGGTTCAGCCAGCGGCAGACGCCCGCGTGGGCATCCCAGCCGGCGTTCCACTGCGGCAGCACGACAACCGCCGCGCGCGCCCCCGGCGAGGGGAAATAACGCGCCCAAACGAGGTTGTTTTCGGCCCAGGGCGAGCGCACGGCGCTCGTGAACGTCAGAACCTTTCCATCCGCTTCGTCCCGCAGACGGGCGTCATCCGGCGGTTCGGCAGCGAACCAGAGGTCGCTCGACCGGGTCGTTTCCACCGCAAAACGATCCAGAAACGCGCGAGGGTCGGGGTGGCCGTCCGGCCCGCCGATATGCTCGATCCCCCAATCGAACGGGCGGCCGGAGCGGTTATTTTCGGCGGCCCAGCGCTTGTGCTCGTACCGGCGAATGATTTGTTCGAAATAGCGCATGGAAGCGAACAAAAACTATAGCAGTTGGAGGGGAATGCCCGGGCGGAACGGGCGGCGGAAAAATCGAAAAGATGGCCGGTCAAGGCCGGCGCGACGCGCGGCGGCGGTTAAAACGGAACGAGCCTGTGGAGCAAGCCCTTCTTTTTTTTCTTCTTTGCGTCGGTGCTGTGGCCCTTTTTCCCGGTCTTTGCTTTGGCCTGGTTAACCTTCGCCGGCGGGTTCTTTCCCGGGTCTTGCGCGGATGGCGCATTGCCTGAATTGTCGCCTGAATTGTCGGCGATCGGCGACTCGGCGGAGACGGCCACGCTGCTCGTTCCGGACATATTCGGCGACGGGCTCGCCGCGGGCCCGTTCGAGCCCGATCCCGAGGGAACAACCGAAGCCGAGATCGTGCCGGCGCCTCCCAGCGTCCCGGTGGAGGCCATGGCCACGATGGAAGGTTCGAGCACCTGCCGCGCCGTGATGACCGCGGTATTGGGCGTCATGTTCGGCTCGCCGAAATGAGCGGAGTGAGAAACGTCGGGGCCGTTATGGACCATGCCGAGGGCCTCGCGAAGGATTCCCGGGCGCTCGTGAATATATTTCTCTTCTTCCCGCATTCGCGCCAGGGCGCTTGAATCGGGCTGCGGCACGGGATAGCCCAGGGCAACGAGGCGCTTCTTGGCGTCCGGAACCAGACTCGAAAGCGGGTAATCGCGGACGATCCTGGAATAGAAACGGGCGGCAAATTCGTTGTGCTCGCTTCTTTCGTAAATCTTGCCGAGCATGAAGTTCGCCTGGTCAGCCTCGCTGAAGAGCGGGTAGCGCGCCGTGAGATCGAGCAGGCGCGCGGCAGCCGGCGCATACGCCCTGCGGAGGTTGTAGAAGCTGGCGACTTCAAATTCACCCTCGGCCAGAACCTCTTGCACCTCGCGCAGGCGCTGCTTGGCCTGGCCGGTCCAGCGGCTCTTGGGGTAGGTCTCGATCATCGTCTGAAGCTCGGCCTCGGCGTCGAGAGCCTGAGTGGGATCACGATCCGGCTTTTCCATCATTCGGAAATGGGACATCGCGATGCGGTACTGGGCGAAAGCAGCCTCGTGGAGAAACGGGAAGAAAGTGATGAAGTCCTTGTATTGCGCGGCCGCTTGCGTCAGCCCGTCGGTGCCGCCCTGCTTATAGTAGGAATTGGCAATGGCGAGCTTCGACTTGGCCAGATATTCGCTGTCGGGGTAGGTATTGATCAGGGTTTGCAGCGCCAGCCGGCCGACGATGAAGTGGTTGTGCTTCAAGTCCTCCATGGCCTGATCGTAGAGGACCTTGTCCGGAGCGGCGCGCACGCCCGCCAGGGGCGCCTTGGCCTTGCGGCCGAAGAACAGGCAGCCGCTTGTGCCGAGCGAGAGTGAGACCGCCAGAACCAGCAGGGGAAGATTTCGCTTGGTCGAGGAATTCATACCTTGAGCGTTAGGGCCTCTTGCGCCCGATCGAGCAATTGGCGCACGGCGGCGCCGGCATCCGGGGTGTGAAACACCGATGTCCCCGCAACCAGAATTTCCGCTCCCGCGCGGACAACCTCGTCGACGTTTTCCAGGCCGATTCCCCCGTCCACCGCAATTCGGAAAGTCCCATTATAACGCGCCCGAATCTCCGTGAGCTCGCGGATTTTACCGATCGACCGCGGAATGAATCGCTGGCCGCCAAACCCGGGGTTGACCGTCATCACCAGAATCACGCTCGCCAAATCGAGCACTTCGGACAACAACGAGGACGGCGTGGCCGGGTTGATAGCGACAGCCGCTTCGACGCCCCGATCCCGGATCGCGTTCAGGACGCGGTCGAGGTGTGGGGTGGCTTCCTGGTGAACGTAGAGGCGGTCCGCGCCGGCGCGAACGAACGGATCGATGAAGTCGCCGGGGTTGTCGATCATCAGGTGAACGCCGATGGGCAACGTGGTGATCGCCCGAATCGAAGCGACAACCGGCACGCCGATCGTCAGATTCGGCACGAAGTGCCCGTCCATCACGTCCACGTGAATCGAACGCGCTCCGCCCGATTCTGCCGCCTGAATTTCGCGCTCGAGGCAGGCAAAATTGGCCGCCAGAATCGATGGGGCAATCTCGACGCGGTTTTTCGTACGGGTCATCGCAACCTTCCGCGCATTCTAACATAGAGTTCCGGCGGGTACGCTTCCTGCTTTTGCGTCAGGCCGCCCGGGCCGGCCGCCGCGGGGACCCCGAGGTGAATGGTGATCGGCGTCGTCTGGTCGACCCGGGAGCCTACGGGCGGGCTCTGTCCCGTCACAACCTCGCCCGCGATGGGGGCGCCCGCCACCTGTTGAATCTGCGGCGGCTGAAGGCTCGCCACCTCCAACAGTTGCCGCGCCTGGCTGACCGAGGTCCCTTTCAAGTCGGGCATCACGTATGCCGGCGGCCTGGGGCCGAGCGAAACGAGCACGGATACTCGCGGACTGGCAAGCCCATTCTCTCCCGGCAAAGGGTCCTGCTGGAGGATCAGGCCATCCGGCTGGCCGGCGGAGTAGATGTAGGAAACTTCGCCGAGTTGCAGGCCGGCGTTGAGCAACTGCAAACGCGCGTCGGGCAGGCTGCGATCGGTCAGATTGGGCACGGTCACTTCCTGTTGCCCCAGGCTGAGAACGACCTGCGCCTGCTGCCCCACTTTCACTTCCGTTCCCGGCGGGGGGCTTTGGCGCACGACGTTGTCAACGGGCAAGCCGCTGTAGACGTGGTCGGCGACGATAACGGAGAGATGATTGTGGCGCAGGGCCATTTGCGCTTGCGGGTAGGCGCGACCGACGATGTCCGGCATCTGCACGGTACGGCCTTCAATCGCAAGCCGCATGGCGGTGATGGCACTCAGGAAGGCCGCCGAGCCCAGCACGAAAAGCAGCAGAAAAAAGCGACCCACCCGCCAGAACTTTTCACGCAGTCCCATGGACATCGCTTTTCATGCCGCCCCGCGACAGCATACCAGACTACCGACCGGGCAGTTCGCAGGCAAGCAGGCTTCGGAAACCGATTGCCCATCGCCGCACGACGCGGTTCAAGCCATTCTCGCGGGCCTTTGTTACGTTTTAGGGGGCGTCCGCGCGCGGCGTCAATCCCGCTCGAATACGGCGGCGAAGAATCCGTCGGTCGCAAAATCGGGCGAGCTGCGGAAAAAACCGTTTCGATCGAAGAGCCGTTCGGCGGAAACGCCCTGCGCCAGGCTCGGGGCCAGCACGCCGGCCGAATGCGCCAGCCGGATTCCGCTCGTCTCGCCGATGACCGTGCGCACAACGCCCTCGTTTTCCTCCGGCTCGACCGAACAGGTGGCATAGACCAGCCGCCCGCCGGGCGAAAGCACGCTCAGGGCGTTGCGAAGAATGCGCGCCTGACGGCCGGCCAGGTCGGCAATATCTTCGGGCCGCAGGCGCCAGCGGATTTCCGGATTGCGGGCGAGCGTGCCGGTGCCGGAACAAGGGGCGTCGACCAGAACGCGGTCGAAGCGGCACGCAAAGGGCAGCGGAAATGTCGCATCGAGCGCGACCCGCTTCACCCCTCGAGTCCCTGTGCGCCGCAGCTGCCCCCCCAGCGCCCGCAAACGGTGCCCGTGAAGATCGGCGGCGACGATCCTGGCCTGCGGCCCGGCGGCGCGCGCCAGAACCAGCGTTTTGTTCCCCGGCGCGGCGCAGAGGTCGAGCACCGCCTGATCTTTCCGCACGCCGGCGAGCAAGGCGACAACCTGCGACGCTTCGTCTTGGATCGTGATCCGGCCTTCCCGAAATGCCCTGGTCTCGATGGGATTGCCGCCGCGCACGACGAGAGAATTTCCGAGCAGCCTGCCCGGCTCGACGCTCAGCCCGTCCTCGCGCAACGATGCCGCCACTTTTTCCGTCTGGTCAGGGTCGAGCACGGTACAGGCAACCAGGGGAGGACGATTATTCGCGATGAGCAGGGATTTCGTGCGCTCCTCTCCCAACCGTTCGAGCCAGCGGGCGACCATCCAGGTGGGATGGGAATGGAGAATGCCCATCCGTTCCGCTTCGGGCATGCGGATGGGGAGAAGCCGCGCCATTTCCGCCGGCGGCAGAGGTCCCCGAGGCATGTGGCGCAAAACCGCGTTGACAATCGAGGCCGCCGAACCCTTGCGCGCCCGCTTGACCAGTTCGACCGACTCGTTCACGGCAGCCGAGGGGGGAATCCGATCGAGAAAGAGCAGTTGGTAGGCGCCCAGACGCAGGCACAGGCGAACCGCCATGTCGAGCGAAGCGGCAGGGCGTTTCGCCTGGCGCTCGATCAGTACATCCAGGAGCCGCTGCCAGCGCAAGACGCCGAAAACCAGTTCGGTCGCCAGCGCGGCGTCCTGTCGTTTCAAATGTTCCACCGGCGCGGCAAGGGGCCTGGGCGGCCGCGCCGCATCACCCCCCAGCAAGGCATGGAGGGCATCGGCGGCGTAAGCGTTTTCGGCTTCAACGCGCGAGAGAACATCGTAGGCAATCGCTCTGGACGGAGAAACGGGCATCGGGCTGATTAAAACACCATTGAGCGCGCCATCCGAATCATCATCCGTATCGGGGAGGGGCGCGCCATTGAAGGGACGCTCGGCGCAAACCGGTCAAGCGGCATCGAAATGCTCGTCCGAAGCCAGGCGAGCCCCGCTGATGAAATCCTTCGCGCTGATCCGTTTGCGACCATCGGCCTGTACGGCCTCGACACGCAACCACGTACCCTCCCCACAGGCCACATACAGCGCGCCGGCGGCCGTCCGTATCGTACCCGGTTCGGCGGGAGCGGCATCGGCGCCCATTTCGGCTTTCTCCGCGGGACGGCCCCAGATGTGGCAGCGATTGCCGCGGAAGCTCGTATAGGCCCCCGGCCACGGCGTGAAGCCGCGCATACGGTTGTGGATCTTGTGGGCCGGCCAGCTCCATTCGATGCGGCCCTGCTCTTTCTTGAGCAGCGGGGCCAGCGTCGCGCGCGAGTGATCCTGCGCCTGCGGAACGAGCGTGCCGGCGCCCAACCCTTCGAGGGTGCTTACGACCAGGTCTGCGCCGGCGACCGCCATGCGCGCAGCCAGTTCCGGCGCTGTTTCGTCCGGGCCGATTCCGGTTTCCCATCGCAGCAGCGTGGGGCCGGTATCCATTCCCGCATCGATCTGCATGGTGGTCAGGCCCGTGCGCGTTTCCCCTTCGGCGACGGCCCACTGAATCGGCGCGGCCCCGCGATATTTCGGCAGAAGCGAGGCGTGGAGATTGATCCAGCCCAGGCGCGGGATTTCGATCAGGCGCCCGGGAACGATCTGGCCAAACGCGATGATCACGA